>QMCD01004506.1_pt1 | contig 12750 bp, 13 predicted proteins | sample 1821841 | NCBI WGS metagenome assembly QMCD01 (sample SAMN01991225, study PRJNA193472) | Termite gut metagenome, whole genome shotgun sequencing project. | isolation source: worker | host: Macrotermes natalensis | reverse complement strand
ACCGCATCAAATTGTCATAGAAAATGTGAATTAAGGGGAAGAAATGTGCCGTTAGGCACAATATGTTAGTAAAAAAAGCTTCCTCTATTCCGCGTGCCGTTAGGCATGCAATATGAAAATCATAACATTTTGATGCGGTTGCCATTAGTTTAATTGAGGATAAGTAATTAAAAAATAATTTTTCTTCGTGTCTTTCTGTCTTTGTATTTACTAATATGATGCTTGCGTGCAAAAATGAACCTGAAAAAACGAAGACAGAGAAACTCGACAGATTAAAATCATCAATGAATGAAACACCATTTTTTTATACTGTTCTTTATTTTTATGTCTTGGCTTGCCTGCTTTTCACAAGATAAGAGTCAAGCATTCGCTGACCGGTTATTTCATTCCGGAGAGTATGAAAAGGCTATTCCTGCGTTAAAACAGTGCTTAAACACCCAGCCTTACGATATATCCGTTCAAAAAATGCTGGCAAAATCATTTTTTAACACCGGATATATAGATAGCGCATACATAGTGTATAAGGAGATTGTTGCTTATCATAATCCGGACGATTACGACACGTATGCTTTTCTGGGCAACTACTATTATGTAAAGGCAAACAAACTTGCCAACGCAGAAACAATTCCTGATGAGAAAAAAACAAAAACATCCCGCTTCAAAAAAGAGGAGGAAAAAATAGAATCGGCTATAACTGCCGAATATTATATCAAGGCGAGCGAGTATCTGGAAAAAGCGTATACCATATACGGGAGCGATGAGATAAAAAAATCATTGATTGATATTTTTATAATCGTTGGAAACAAAGATAAAGCCACATGGTATAAATCAGGTAAAAAACGGAATCCGGTTAACGATTCAAGTTCGGTAAAAAATAAAATTACAGAAAAACATGCAACCATTTAAAAACATAAAGAAAGAAACATGGAGAACTATCACAATAGTAATTCTTTTTCTTTTAGCTGCATTTCTCGTTATTCAAACATTTCCCAATGCAGGAAAGTTTCGGTACACGTATGAAAAAGGAGGCCTTTGGCAGTATGACGACCTGACAGCTCCTTTTGCTTTCGAGATTTTCAAATCGGATGAAGAGCTGGAACGCGAACGGGATAGCGTGTTGTCGGTTGATTTTCAGCCTTGTTATAACCTGGATGTCACTGTTGCCGAAAAAGAAATTGATTCGTTTATGGGGAAAAGCGCCATTTCGTCCATGCCGGTTGCCGGATTATATAAGGATTATATTGCTAAAAAATTGGCGTCTCTCTATGATGAAGGTATTTTATCCATGCCGGAAATGGAGCGGTTACAAAAAGAAAAAACGCAGACCATTCTGATAAAAAAAGAAAATAATGTTGCCAAAAAGAAGAACGTTGCCGAACTTTATACCATTAAGACTGCTTACGAAAAACTGATGAAAGATGCACTGTTTTTAGACAAAAACGTGCTGCAAAAATACAACCTGAATGATTATATCCGCGAAAATCTTTCGTTTGATAAGGCGATTACCGAAAATTTGAAAAAAGATTTGATGAAAAGCATTTCTCTTAAAAAGGGACGGATTCAGGTCGGGGAAAAAATCATTGGTAATGGAGAATTTGTTTCGGAACGAACGTATGATGTCCTCAATTCACTGAAGCGGATTACGCTTGAGAACAATGAAAAAGGAAATTCTTCCTCCATCTTTTTGGGGCAGATTATTATTACAATCGGCGTGTTGTGTGCATTTTTTCTTTATCTATTCCTGTTTCGCCAGGTTTTCCTGACAAAAACCAAAAATGTGTTATTCATGCTTGGAATGATCGTGACACTGTGTTTTGTCTCTTCAATTGTTATTAAGCATAATTTTTCACCCTACCTTATTCCCTATGCCATTTCGCCGATTATCATAACTACGTTTTTCGATACGCGCACAGCTCTTTTTTGCCATATTACGACCGTTTTATTATGCTCTTTTATCGTCCCTGCCGAGTATGACTTTCTCTTTTTGCAAATCACTATCGGAATGATCTCGATATGTACGCTGAAAAATTTATTCCAGCGTTCGCAATTAGTCAAGTCGGCAGGCATTATCGTGCTGGCTTACTGTGTTCTTTACTTAGGCGATGTGCTGATTCGCGAGCAGGCTCTCAACGGCTTCTCTTTCCTTGCCTTTGTCGCCAATGGAGCGTTGTTGCTTTTAGCATATCCGTTCATTTATATTATTGAGAAATCATTCGGCTATGTATCGGATGTTACGCTGGTCGAACTGGCAAACACCAACAACCCGCTGCTCCGCCAATTTTCGGAAGAGGCTCCCGGCAGCTTCCAGCACTCCATGCAGGTTTCCAATCTGGCTGCCGATGCAGCATTGAGCATCGAAGCTAATCCGATGCTCGCCCGCACAGGCGCATTGTATCACGACATCGGTAAAATAAAAAACCCCGTTTTCTTTACCGAAAACCAATCATCGGTAAACCCTCACAACGAACTGGATGATGATGAAAAAAGTGCCCAGATAATCATCAGCCACGTGGACAACGGTATTGAAATTGCCAAAAAGTACCGGCTGCCTTCTCTCCTGCAAGATTTTATCCGCTCACACCATGGGAAAAATAAGACGAAGTATTTTTACAACTCTTTCCGGAATAAATATCCGGATAAGGAGATAGACGAATCTAAATTCACCTATCCCGGACCGCTTCCTTATACCAAGGAAATGGCTGTACTCATGATGTGTGATGCTGTGGAAGCTGCCTCCCGGAGCTTGCGCGAATATACCGATAAAAGCATCAACGACTTAGTCGAGAAAATCATAAGCGACTTAGTGCTTGAAGGGTCATTTAAAGATGCTCCGATCACATTCAAAGACATTGAAACCGTAAAGGCGGTCTTAAAAGAGAAGTTGAAAAATATATACCATACGCGGATTAGCTATCCGGAGTTGAATAAAGTATCTTCGTAAACATATACATTCTACATCAAAGTTTGAGGATTTGGTTTAGTAAGATGTAAAAAAATAAGATAGTCAATAATGGTAAAAAATGAACGTTGAAAAATGAGTATCGAAATAGAACGTAAGTTTTTATTGAAAGATGATTCCTGGAAGCAAAATGCCGTTGGAATCCACTATGCGCAAGGTTATCTGAATCAACCGGGAGAAAATACCGTCCGGGTACGAATTGCCGGAGCATCTGCTTTTTTGACGATAAAAAGCAAAAGTAAGGGAATTTCCCGGCAGGAATTTGAATATAAAATTCCGCAGGAGGATGCTCAAGAACTGTTGAAATTAAGCCAAACTCCGGTTATCGAAAAAATACGCTACAAGATAGAATATGCAGGAAAATGCTGGGAAGTAGATGAATTTTTGGGTAAGAACGCAGGATTGTATGTTGCGGAAATAGAGTTAAACGCAGAAGATGAAGCATTTGAAAAACCGGAGTGGATCGGAAAAGAGGTTTCGGGCGATAAGCGATACTATAACTCACGCCTGGCACGTAAACCTTTTTCGGAATGGAATTGCCGTGAATAAACCTGCCATTTTGCTGAATACGGAAAATGTAGCACATTACTAACAAACGAATATGATTGCATTAAGAAGGATTACTAATACAAAAGATAAGATGTTGGCTCAATTACTTCCTTTATATGCAGAAGCATTTCCTCCGGCAGAAAGACGAGATACGGAACAGGTGAAACATTTGATTGAAAATCAATCCAACATGTATTTTAATGCAATTGAAGAGGACGGCGAATTATATGGTTTAATTGTATATTGGGATTTTGATTTGTTCCGGTATTTAGAGCATTTCGCTATTTTCCCCGAAAAGCGAAACCGGAAAACCGGCAAACAAGTACTTGATTACATCGCGCAGCAGTTGAAAGCTCCTTTCATTTTTGAAGTCGAACCCGCAGTAAACGAAATAGCAACCAAGCGGATAAACTACTATCGCCGGAATGGATACGAAATATTGGAAAAAGAGTATATCCAACCTTCTTACAGGCAAGATTGCGAAAGCATACCTTTATGGATTATGGGAAATTGCGGAACAATACAATCCGGTTTGCTGAAGATGTATATTCAGACAATAAAAAGAGAAGTTTACAGGGAGAAGAAATAATTTCACCTCCCTTACATAAGTAATAACCTGAGTTTTGGATAATGTGATATATCGGAGATAGCCCGAATGGATTTAATTTTCATAACCTTACGGTCAACGACCTAAGAGAAAATGCCATTAACAACGTTGCCTGAAAGGCGGAATAACTGACAAACAGCTTAAAAGTGATTATCTTGGCTTTTCATCCTCAGGCTGCATTTTGCTTACCTGAGGTTATGAAAATATGGCTTTTCAAGCCACCGGCTTACTGCCGTTTTATGTAAACCGCGGTCTTCTCAACTTACTCTTTTCTACTTTCTCCTTCACATAATCATTCCGTTTTCCTTTGAAAAGCTCATATTTTCTAAATTCACAATCAATCGGGCCGTTCATTAATTTGATTTTTTGAGCCGGACGAAGACCGATTTTTTCGGAAGCCTCGTTCTGATTTGTAATAATCCATGCGGTCATTCCTTGAAATTCGTGTTTCAACTTGGTGCCGATACCTGCATATAAGTCGCTCAAATTACGTGCACCGATACGTTCTCCGTAAGGTGGATTGAATAGAATAAGTGCATTTTCCGATGGTACGGTAAGGCTTTGAAATGGAGTGGTCTGTAATGATATATACTTACTCAATCCTGCGCTTTTTACATTCTCCCCGGCAATCTTGATTGCTTTCGGTAAAATATCCGAACCATATATTTTGTGGTTAAATTCCCGTTCCTGCGATTCATCGTTGTATAATCTGTCAAACAGTTCCTGGTCAAAATCATTCCATTTCTCGAAAGCAAAACCGGAACGGTAGATACCCGGAGCGATATTCAGTGCAATCATTGCCGCCTCAATCAGAATTGTTCCCGAACCGCACATCGGATCAATGAGATCGGTTTTACCATCCCAGCCGGCAAGTAGCAGTAAGCCGGCGGCAAGCACTTCGTTAAGCGGTGCATCGGTTTGTGCTGTACGGTAACCACGCTTGTGCAGCGACTCGCCCGAACTGTCGATAGAAATTGTGCAATGCTCTTGTGCCACATGAATGTTCAATTGAACATCGGGATTGACAAGGCGCACCGAAGGTCTGTTGCCCGTTTTTTCGCTGAAATAGTCGGCTATGGCATCCTTCACCTTGTAGGTAAGGAATTGGGAATGTTTGAAATTATCGGAAAAAACTACGGCATCAATGGCAAACGTTTTAGCCGGATCCAGGTAAATTGACCAGTCAAACTTTTTTACCTTCTCGTATACCTCTTCGGCATCTTTTGCATCAAACTTGAAAACCGGTTTCAAAATCCGCAAGGCAGTGCGGCAATGAAGATTTGCCTTATACATCATCTCCAAATCTCCGGTAAACGCAACTCCTCTGCGGAGTATCTCTACATTATCGGCACCAAGGGATATCAGCTCTTTTGCCAATACTTCTTCCAATCCTTGAAAGGTTTTTGCGATTAATTCGTTTGTTTTTGTATTCATTGAAAATTAGAGATTAGTTTGTTTTGAATAAATCCGATTTTTACGAAATAAAAATAACACTAAAAAAGTCGCCATCCACGTAAGAACACCGCAAATCAGGGCAAAAACTACGGCTCCTAACAAATATTGCAACAAGTCGGCTGCAATTACTTCAAATGAAATGGTTTGAAATTGAGGTAAAATACTGTTGCCAAGCAAAATACCACCTGAAACATAACTGCCAAAAAGGATAAACGGAATCATCGGCGGAATACTGATGTTAGAGAAAACAAGCACAATCCACTTGTTCAGTTTCATTAAATGCGCCAACGCAAAAGCCGCCAGCATTTGATAACCCCAAACCGGCACGATGCCCATAAAAACACCAAATCCCGCAGCAGAAGCCAAACGCAGATTACTATCGGGCGACTCTGTAAAATTTTTACGAAAAAAAGCCTTTATATTCTCCTTCGTCAAACTCCGGAAAAAAGCAAACGGTTTTACCCACAAAAAGGCGATGAGCACCAGGAATGTGTTCAACAAGCTGATACGGGTAAAATCGCGTAACGGACGAAAATGAGAAACACGTTCTTCTTTGGGTGCATAATAAACCTTGATTTGCTGCGGAATCAGTGGAATGCCTTTCCAAGCGGCACGCACCAAAACTTCCAACTCAAACTCATATCTTCCTGTCAGGAAGTGCATCTTTTCCAAATTTTTGATGGGGTAAAGTCGAAAACCGCATTGCGTATCTTCCAAGTTGATGCCTGTTTCCAACTTAAACCAAAAATTAGAAAATTTATTAGCAAAGGTATTTTTACCCGGCATATTTTCCTGTTCGAGGTTGCGGCAGCCAACAATAAAACTGTCCGGATTTTCTTTTATTTTTTCGACAAAAAGAAGAACGTCTTTCGTAAAATGCTGCCCATCGGAATCAATCGTAATCGCATACCGGAAACCAGCTTCCAACGCAGTTTTTATTCCGGTTTTCAATGCGTTTCCCTTTCCCTTGTTTTGGGAATAAGAGACTACTCGAATACCGGGTATGGAACGAAGTATCTCCAACGTATCGTCGGTCGACCCATCGTTAATCACAAAAACGTCTTCACTATATTGCAACACATCTGTTACGACTTGTCGAATAGTTACCGCGTTATTGTACGTCGGAATCAGGATACAGCAGTTGAGCTGTTTGAGTTCTTTTGGGGTAAGCAATGGGTGTCTATATTTGATACAATTTTATGCCGGAAATAAATTTAAAATCTTTTGCATTGAGTGTAAAATATTCAATATTTAGAAAATTCTCCCGGAACTTTTCAATAAAAATATCCATCATTCATATTTTAAGTAATACAAATCAATTATTGACGTATTTTTTTAATACCGTCAGGCATTTTAGTCGGGTAGAAAATATTTCTCATTACCATTCTTTTCTACCGGGCTTGAATCCCCTGAAGAAAATATTAAATTCTTTTTATTACTTATATAAAAAATCATACCACAAAATTACAAAAGTTTTTTGAGATACAGATGTACCCGGAAAAAGAAAATCAATGAGCCGGTTGCAGCAAAATCCGTTTCCTTACTGCTCAATTCTCTCCAATAGCATCCTTAGTTTTATTTTCGGGTGCGACATCCATATCTTTTCCGGAAAACCGTTACTGTAATTTTGATAATCCAACGTCAACTGTGTAATACAACCAGGCATTTCTACCTTTTGCAGCTTTTTTTCTGCCACGTTTGTCAAGAAATAACCTTTGCCGTCTTTCGTTTTTATCCGGTAACCGGTAGACGCCTCTTTTCCTTGATACAGTTCTGCATCAAACCGTAACGGAACATTATATAAAAACAGCGTTCTTAAATCTTTTTTCAGTAAATTCAAAACCGTTTTTTTATCCATTTGCTCCATAATACGGTTTACTTTAAATTCAGTCTCGTTAAATTCAAAGTCAAAAACCGTCATTCCGAAAAGGGTTGTGAAGATAGCGCGCTGGGTATTTTCACCTTCCGGCTTTACGATAAGCAGTCCGGTAAGATTTGTTTCTTTGTAGTCAATTTGCATATTAAACATACGCACAGAATCGCCTGCATTAAAAACAGGATATAGTTCTTGCCTGGAAATGTTCTCTTTTGTACCGGTTTTTTCCATTCCGGAAAAGAATTCCGGCGAGCAACCGGCGAGGGAGAAGGCAAGGGAGAAAAAGATCGTTTTTCCGATAGCCTTGATATATAACGTTTTTCTTATTTTCAGCATTATCTTAGTTTTTAATGTTGATTTTTTATGAATTTAGATACTGCAACCGGATTTGTTTGTTATTATTTCCCCGGTTGCATATAGCGGAAAAGCATTGATCATCTTCGCATTTACTCAAATTTACGATAAAGCGAATACTCAAATCAAAAATAAATATGCTTATCAGCCATATTAGCCCTAACAATAATTATTTCCCACAAAGACACAAAGAACAATAGTTCGTTCAAAACTGATTTAATTATTTGATTTACAGCAAAATAATCAAATGAACATTTGGTAAAAACCGCAGGAATGCTTACCTTTAAAGCAATGACTACCAATCGATTGCTTACGATATGCCCCCTGCGATTTATATTCAATTTTCAGAGATAATTCAAAGTGCACTAACAGATGTTAAAATATACTTTAACCTTAAAAAATTACATTAAAATGGAAACAAAACAGACACAAAAAAGTATTGCAACAAAGGAGGAAATTTATGACGAGGCTATTAAGCTTTTCATGAGTAAACCTTACGATTTGGTTACAATTGAGGAAATAGAGGCTAACGCCGATAAAACAAAAGGAGCTTCATTTTATCATATAAAAGACAAGCACGAACTTTTCGAACAAGTAATGGATAAATATTTTGTCAGAGCGTATAATATATACGAAATACTCGGTGAAGATATATTAGATAAGGATATTTCTATTACAAAACGAATAGATACCGACAAAATCGTCAATAGTGAAGATATATTAAAAAAAGACATTACGTTGTTGGATTTTATTAATAAGTATACAAGCGTACAAGGAGAAAGGATCAACAGCTGGTATGTTTATTATGGACAAAATAAAGATACTATTGATAAAAAAATTGTTGCAAAAATGGAGACGGCTTATCTGGGACTATTGTTTTACGCCGGATTCTACTTAGGTGATGATTACATTGATAAGATGGGCAATAATTTTAGGGTGACCAAAGAAACCTGGTCATTCTTTATCCAGAAAGCCATAGAAAAAGGAGAAGTTAAGCCCAACGTAAACGCAAAATTATATGGAGAAATATTTACATCTATTTGGTTGGGTCAGGCAGCGAGTAAAGCTTTTGAAGACGGGGTTGATTTTAAAAAAATAAGAGAGCTATTTATGGAAGTATATGATAAAATTAAAGCTTAATTCTTTAAGGAATTGATCAAAGAGGTTGCCCCAAAGCTGGCGCAGGTCTGTGACTACGAGTGTTCGGAAGATTTTTTTGATGAAAGAATGGTTATTGGCATGAGCCTTCAAAAGTAAGCATTTATTTGAAAACAGGCATAAAAATAACTCATTTTTGTTATAAAAAGCGATTTTTATATACACCAAAAATCTTCCGAACACTCGTAGTCTGTGACCTGTACCTGGTTAAAAAACCTCTCAATTCTTTTAAATTATTCATTATCAATTTTGTAACGGGGGGCTGTCTCAAAAGTCAGGCAGCCCCTTGTTAGTTAAGTAATGAAAAGAATTTAATGTCACACAAAAAATCACGTTAAGGATGCAAGCTCGGTAGAAAATAGAGGGAATGTGAAATCGCAAGCCGTAGGTTTACCCTAACAGGCAATCGTTGCGTACCTAACGGCATTGAAAAGTAAGGCAATAATTATTTTAAACTACAGCCGTATTATGTTTTTCTAATTTTCAAAAATACATCATGCATCACGACCATCGCGATAATAAATATCCAGCAACTCTTTTGCCGCAATAAACGAACTTAGTCGGTTAGTAAGAACGCAATCCCTGGATAGTGCTGTACAGTTTTGGTGTAATATTTTGCAAAAAATTATCTTTCAAATATTCGTTTATGCTTTCATACATCCAGTACTTGGACTGGCTGTTTCTTTTGCAGGAAAAAAAACCGTTTTCCCGGGTAAAAGTAACATATTCGGTTACCATATTCCAAATTTTATCTATGTCGATATTGTGCAGAGAAGAGCAGGTTTCCACACTCGGTTTCCAGCCCGAATCGGAAGGCGGAAAAAGTCTTAGCGCATTTTGGAACTGCACTTTAGCCACTTGGGCTTTATCAATATTGCTGCCGTCTGCTTTATTAATGGCGATGCCGTCTGCCATTTCCATAATTCCGCGTTTGATGCCTTGCAGCTCATCGCCTGTTCCGGTAACTTGAATCAGCAGAAAAAAATCGACCATCGAATGGACGGCAGTTTCGGATTGCCCCACTCCTACTGTCTCCACAAAGACAGTTTCAAACCCGGCAGCTTCACAAAGAATGATGCTTTCTCTCGTTTTCCGGGCAACGCCTCCGAGCGAACCGGCAGAGGGAGAAGGGCGTATGAACGCATTTTCGGCTCCCGAAAGCTCTTCCATTCTTGTTTTATCTCCCAAAATACTTCCTTTTGAACGTTCGCTGCTTGGATCAATGGCAAGCACCGCCAATTTTTTATTTTGACGAATCACGTGCATGCCCAATGCTTCGATAAAGGTGCTTTTCCCGGCTCCCGGCACTCCGGTTATTCCCAAGCGAATAGAGTTCCCGGAGTATGGCAAGCATTTTTCAATAACCTCCTGCGCCATTTGTTGATGCTCGGGAAGCAGGCTTTCGACCAGCGTTACTGCCTGTCCCAATATCGAAATATCTCCTTTCAGTATCCCCTCAACATATTCACCGGAGGTGTACCGATGTCTTTTTACCCGCCTTAGATACGGATTAATGGAAGGTGGTTGCTCAATTCCTTTGTTTACATTCAATCCAAGAAATGCGCAGTCATTTTCAGGATGCTCCATACGAATAAAATAATTAACGTAAAAAATAATTGTGGTGGTAAATTTACAAGAAAATAATAAGTAAGCAAAGGGATATGCGTTTTGAACCATCACGTTTTGAAAATTGAAAAGTCGTATACGATGAGATTTACCTCAAAAACGGATTTCCCCGCCTCTCATCTCCAATCGTAGTTTTTGATCCGTGTCCGCTAAAGATGACCGTCTCATCCGGCAACGTCAGTAGTTTGGATCGAATGCCGCCGATTAATTCGCCGTAATTTCCTTTTGCCAAATCCGTACGTCCGATGCTTCCGCGAAACAAGATATCGCCGACAAACGCACACTTGTCTTTGGGTGCATAAAAGACAAGGCTTCCGGGCGAATGTCCGGGAATGTGCAATACTTCCAACTCAATATTGCCGAGTTTAATTTTATCGCCTTCGTTTAGATAATTTCCCAAAGGCACTACTTCATCCGTTTCGCCAATACCAAAAAGCTCGGCTTGACGGCACATATCTTTCAGTAAAAATTCATCAGCCCGGTTTGCCTCCGCGTCAATCCCGTATTGGCGCGAAAGGAAACTGTTTCCAAACGCATGATCCAAATGCAAATGTGTGTTCAACACCCGTTTTAACACCAGCTTATTTTCGTCCAGATATGCTTTTAAACGCTCTTTCTCTACTTTGTCAAAACATCCCGGATCAATCAAGATACACTCGTTGTCTTCATTAATCAACAAGTAAGTATTTTCTTGAAAAGGATTGAAAACGAATAATTTTATTTTCATATTTGCTTATTGTAAATTTAATGGTTAACTCCCGCCAGCATTGGAACAAACGTAAAATCACCGAAGTTCTTCTGTTCAAAATCCGTTTCCGATATTCTTACGATGCGAAGCATTTGCTGTATGCCGCCTTCGCCGAAAGGCAATACCATAACGCCGCCTGTTTTTAGCTGACGCAATAACTTTTCCGGAATTTCCGGTGCGCCGGCAGTAATGATTATTTTATCGAAAGGAGCCTGTTCCGGCAATCCTTCAAATCCGTCGCCAAAAATACAATTTACCTTGTATCCCAATGATTTCAGTTTCTCGCGCGCTGCCTCAAACAGCTCTTTTTGTCGTTCGATGCTGTAAAGTTCCACGCCGCATTCAGCCAAAACAGCCGCTTGATAGCCCGAACCGGTTCCAATCTCCAGCACTCTCTCCTTTGGCTTTACGGATAATAATTCCGTTTGCGCGGCAACGGTGTAAGGTTGGGAAATTGTCTGTCCCTGTCCAATAGGAAGCGCTTTGTCGAGATACGCGTCATCCAATACCGAAATATTCACAAAACACTGTCGGGGAACTTTGCCGATGGCTTCGAGTGTTATTTTATCAGTGATTCCTTTTCGTTCCAACTCCTCAACCAGCTTTCTCCGCCGGGCAACATACTTAAAATCTTCCATTCTTTCTAAATGAAGAACAAAAAATAAAGAATGAAGAATGGAAAAAATTCTTCATTCCTTATTCTTTATTATAATAAGGGTAAATAGACTGCTTTTTTTGTTGAAAAAAATTCTTCCTTAAAAAATTCTTTCAGGTTGTAGACGGATGCTCTCTGTTTGAAAGGCAGAATTTCATGCTCCAATTCTCCTCCTTTCAGGCAAATAAGTCCGTTGGGCAGGCTGTTTTTCTGACTTTTTTGTTGAATATTTTTCTGCGACAGCCGCACCAAATCACTCAATGGCATGACGGCACGACTCACGACAAAATCAAATTTTTTCTTCTCGTCTTCCACCCGGCAATGCCGGAAAGTTACATTTTTCAACCCTGTTGCATCGGAAATCTCCGTCGCTACTTTTATTTTTTTTCCAATCGAATCGACCAGATGGAATTGAACTTCCGGAAAAAATATAGCCAGAGGAATACCCGGAAAACCACCGCCTGTTCCTACATCCATAACCGAAGTTTCCGGTCTGAAAGTGATAATTTTTGCAATGGCTAATGAATGCAGAATATGCCTTTCATACAAATTCTCAATGTCTTTTCTCGAAATTACATTGATTTTACTGTTCCAATCCAGATATAATTCGTATAAGGCTGAAAATTGGGCTACCTGTTCGCCGGACAACCCGTTGAAATATTTTAAAATTAAATCCACGTCTATTTTTTAGTGATTAATTATTAAGTGATAAGTGATGAGGATGAAAAATAATAAGTGACGGGCTTGTTTTTCCATCACCTAT
>QMCD01001759.1_pt1 | contig 12750 bp, 9 predicted proteins | sample 1821841 | NCBI WGS metagenome assembly QMCD01 (sample SAMN01991225, study PRJNA193472) | Termite gut metagenome, whole genome shotgun sequencing project. | isolation source: worker | host: Macrotermes natalensis | reverse complement strand
TACCATACTACATGAAATCAATAAAACCGCTGTAATGCCCGAAAACAAAGCATTACAGCGGTTCATTGCTTTCTAAACTGTCAAAGACAGGATTATAACACTTTTCCTGTAAAAAACAAATTAAATTGTATATATATAAGAATCCTCCCAGAAAAGAGTATAATGCCATGTTTATCAAAAAAGTTGTATCTTCTTCTTGAATCACAAATAGTTTAAGTACAAATATCATCATTAACTTGCCTTTTTTGAGTTCCTATGATATTCTTATGGCAATTTAGACCGTATAGAGACAACTGAAAAGTTAACTGTCAAAAGATGAGTATAGTGACTGTGATGTATAATTCTGATCTTTCTGAAATATATATTGAGCATCAAGGACATCCGTTTTAACTCTGGGAAGGAGTATAAAAATGGTCTGGATTAACAAAAATAACAATAAAGTCATTCGTAATGCTGCAGCAATCGCCTTGGCCGGCAATATTTTTCTGGCTGTCCTTAAGATACTTGCCGGCACCTTATCAAACAGCTTTTCCTTGGTCAGCGACGGTATCGACTCATCAGCCGATGCCCTGATCAGCATAATCACCCTTATCGTTGTACGGTTCATGTCCAAGCCGGCCGATGCAGGGCATCCTTGGGGACATGGCCGGGCTGAGACGGTTACGACTGCTTTTTTTTCATTCCTGCTCTTCTTTATGGGCGGCCAGCTGGTAATCAGCTCACTGACTTCATTACTCTCCGAAAGCCAGACCCCGGCCCCTTCCTTCCTAGCTGTCGTCATTACCGTCATTTCCATCATAGGCAAGGTACTCCTTGCCTTATGCCAGTTCAGTCTCGGTAAACGCGCTGATTCCGGCATGATAATAGCCAATGCCAAAAATATGGCCGGCGACGTCCTCGTCTCCGGCGGGGTCTTGGCAGGCCTGATCATCTCCGCTCTCACCGGCTCCGGCTATGCCGACCTCATCATTGCCGGGCTGATCGGGCTCTGGATCATTAAGACGGCGGTCGGGATTTTCCTTGAGGCCAATCTGGAACTGATGGACGGCAACAGCAGCACGGAACCCTATCAGGTCATCCTTGATGCCGTCAGCTCCGTAGAAGGAGCCGGCAATCCGCACCGTGCCCGAATGCGGCGTGTCGCCGGTTTCTGGGACATCGACCTGGATATCGACGTGAACCCGGAAATCACTGTCTATGAAGCCCATGAAATCGCCTCACAGGTCGAGGAAGCAATCAAACAGCGGCTGGAAAATGTCTTTGATATCATGATCCATGTCGAGCCGCAGGGAGACGATAATGACGAGACCTTCGGCTTGTCGGAAGCAATGATGCGGAGCAGACTTGAAAATGGAAAGAAAATAGGGTCTGAACGGTCTGAACAGTAACAGAAAAAGATTACAAGATGTAAAAAACAAACAATAATTAGTTGGCAGACCTACCTGCCTATGATATACTTGCAATGGTAATATTTTAATACATAGGAGGAGCTATATGCCGCAAAGAACAGACATCCATAAGATACTTATTATCGGCTCCGGGCCGATCATCATCGGTCAGGCCTGTGAATTTGACTACTCCGGCACCCAAGCCTGCAAAGCGCTGCGGGCGCTGGGTTACGAGATCGTGCTGGTCAACTCCAATCCGGCCACGATCATGACCGATCCTGAGACTGCCGATGTCACTTATATAGAGCCGCTCAACAAGGAGCGCCTGGAACAGATCATCGCCAAAGAAAGGCCGGATGCCCTGCTGCCCAATCTGGGCGGCCAGTCGGGCCTCAATCTTTGTTCCGAGCTGGCCAAGGCCGGCATCCTGGAAAAATACCAGATCAAAGTCATCGGTGTGCAGGTGGATGCCATCGAGCGCGGCGAAGACCGGATCGAATTTAAGAAAGCGATGGACGAGCTGGGGATTGAAATGGCCCGCAGCGAGGTCGCTTACAGCGTCGAAGAAGCCTTGGCGATTGCCGACCGGCTGGATTATCCGGTGGTGCTCCGGCCGGCCTATACGATGGGCGGCGCCGGCGGCGGCCTGGTCTATAACCGCGAGGAACTGATGACGGTCTGTTCCAGAGGCCTGCAGGCCAGCCTGGTCGGCCAGGTCCTGGTAGAAGAATCGATCCTCGGCTGGGAAGAACTGGAGCTGGAGATCATCCGGGACTCGGAAAACAATATGATTACGGTCTGTTTTATCGAAAATATCGATCCGCTCGGTATCCATACCGGCGATTCTTTTTGTTCCGCCCCGATGCTGACGATATCCGACGCATGTCAGCAGCGGCTTCAGGAACAGGCTTATAGGATCGTGGAATCTGTCGAAGTGATCGGGGGCTGTAATGTGCAGTTTGCCCATGACCCGGTCAGTGACCGGATCATCGTCATCGAGATCAATCCCCGGACTTCCCGCTCTTCCGCCCTGGCTTCCAAGGCCACCGGCTTCCCGATTGCTCTGATCAGCGCCATGCTGGCCTGCGGGCTGACGCTTAAGGATATCCCTTGCGGGAAACACGGCACGCTTGACCGTTATGTCCCCGGCGGGGATTATGTGGTGATCAAATTTGCCCGCTGGGCATTTGAAAAGTTCAAAGGCGTGGAGGACAAGCTGGGGACGCAGATGCGGGCCGTCGGCGAAGTCATGAGCATCGGCAAGACTTATAAAGAAGCGTTGCAGAAGGCCATCCGCAGCCTGGAAACAGGCCGTTACGGGCTGGGGAACGCCAGCGATTTTGCCCGCAGAAGCAAAGAACAGCTGCTTAAGATGCTGGGCATCCCTTCCAGCGAACGGCATTTCCTCATGTATGAAGCCTTGAAAAAGGGGGCTTCTGTCGCGGAAATCCATGAGCTTACGAAGGTTAAGACTTATTTTATCGAACAGATGCGAGAGCTTGTCAGGGAAGAAGAAGCCCTGTCGGCCTGCCGCGGCCGGCTGCCGGAGGACGGGATGCTGCGTAGCGCTAAAAAGAACGGCTTCTCCGATAAATATCTGAGCCAGCTTCTGGAGCTTCCGGAAGAAACCGTCCGAGAACGGCGGCTTGCCATCGGGGTCGAGGAAGCCTGGGAGGGCATCCATGTCAGCGGGACACCGGACAGTGCCTATTATTTCTCCACCTACAATGCCCCTGACAGCAACCCGGTCCGCACCGATAAGCCGAAGATCATGATTCTCGGCGGCGGACCCAACCGGATCGGCCAGGGCATCGAATTTGACTATTGCTGTGTCCACGCTTCCCTGGCACTGAAAAAACTGGGCTTTGAAACGATAATTGTCAACTGCAATCCGGAGACGGTGTCGACGGATTATGATACTTCAGATAAACTGTATTTTGAACCGCTGACCTTGGAAGATGTCCTGAGTATCTATAAAAAAGAACAGCCGCTTGGCGTGATCGCCCAATTCGGCGGCCAGACCCCGCTCAATCTGGCTTCCGACCTGGAACAAAACGGCGTGACGGTCTTAGGGACGTCGCCTTCCGTGATTGACCTTGCGGAAGACCGCGACCTGTTCCGGGCAATGATGGACAAGCTGGAAATCCCCATGCCGGAATCAGGCATGGCGACCACGGTGACGGAGGCTCTGGAGATTGCCCACCGGATCGGTTATCCGGTGATGGTCCGCCCTTCCTACGTCCTTGGCGGCCGCGGCATGGAAGTGGTCTATGATGACGACAGCATGGAGAGTTATATGAAAGCGGCGGTCGGCGTCACCCCGGACCGGCCGATCCTGATCGACCGCTTCCTGAACCATGCCATGGAATGCGAAGCCGACGCCATCAGCGACGGCACGCTGGCGTTTGTTCCCGCGGTCATGGAACATATCGAGCTGGCCGGCGTTCACTCAGGAGATTCGGCCTGTATCATACCGTCGCAGCATATTTCCGCCGAAAACGTCCGGACGATCAAGGAGTATACGCGCCGGATCGCCGAGGAAATGCATGTCAAAGGGCTGATGAACATGCAGTATGCCATTGAAAACGACAAGGTTTATGTCCTGGAAGCCAATCCGCGGGCCTCACGGACAGTGCCGCTGGTATCCAAGGTATGTAATATCCGGATGGTGCCGTTAGCGATTGATATCATAACGGCGGAAATTACCGGACGGCCTTCGCCGGTTCCCGGCTTGCATGAGCAGCAGATTCCTTTTTACGGAGTGAAGGAATCGGTCTTTCCTTTTAATATGTTCCAGGAAGTGGATCCGATCCTGGGGCCGGAGATGCGTTCAACCGGAGAAGTGCTGGGACTGTCGGAATCTGCCGGCGAAGCCTTTTTCAAGGCTCAGGAAGCCACGCAGTCAACGCTGCCGCTGCGCGGGACGGTACTGATATCGGTCAATCACCGGGATAAGGACGAAATCGCCTCTATCGCCGGAAAATTTGCCAAGGCCGGCTTTGACATCGTTGCCACGCAGAATACCTATCTGACGATACAGGAAGCCGGGATCGAAGCCCGGAAAGTAAACAAACTGTATGAACCCCGCCCGAATATCCCCGACCTGATCGCGAACGGGGAGATTGACCTGATCATTAATTCACCGGCCGGCAAAGAAAGCGTCCATGACGACAGTTATCTGCGCAAGGCGGCGATCAAGGCTAAGATACCCTATATGACGACGGTCGCGGCAGCCAATGCGGCAGCAGAAGGGATCTTATATGTGAAAGAGCATGGATATGGGGAGGTGCATTCGCTGCAGCGGCTACATGCACAGATCAGATAATTGAAAGGCATAGAAAGCAGATCTTATATGAATAAATTTATCGGTTATATCGGCAACTTTGCTGACGGAAGCCAGTCGGGCATCCATGTCATTGAAACGGACCCTGTTACCGGAGCCCCGGTTCTGCTACAAAAAGTGCCTGACTGTGAAGCACCGAACTATATTGCTATCTCCATGGACCGCCGTTTTGCCTACGTGACAAGGCGGTCTTCTGTTGCCGCACTGCATCTGAACGGAGAAGTGGCCGCCTATGCGGTGCAGGCAGACGGTACCTTAGCGTTTATCAATGCTGTTGCCACCGGCGGCAACGACGGGCTGTGTCATCTGTCGTGCAGTCTTGACGGCCGCTATGTTTATGCCGCCAACTACGATGAAGGCAAGATCATCCTCCTGGCTGCCGCTGATGACGGCTCGCTGTCCGAACCGCTGCAGGTGATTCCCTGTACGGGAAGCGGGCCTCATGCCCGGCAGGAAAGCGCTCACCTCCATTTTACCGGCCCCTCTCCCGACGGGAAATATGTCTGCTGTGCCGATCTTACACGCGATGTGGTTGAGTTCTATGTCCATGCCGATAACGGGCTGTTAAGGCTGGAAACAACCATAAATACCCCCCGCGGCGAAGGAACACGGCATCTGGCGTTCGCTCCGGACGGGCGGCATCTGTATGTTGTTACTGAATTGGGAAGTACTGTTTCTATCTATGGTTATCAGGACGGACTGTTTCAGTTTAAGGACTGTGTCCCGACATTGCCCGAAGACTATCGCGGTGAAAAAGCCGCCTCAGCTATCCGTTTCAGCCCTGACGGGCAACTCTTGCTTGTCGGCAACCGGTTTGCCGATAACCTTGCTGTCTTCCGGGTAAATCCAGAGAACGGGGCACTGTCACTGGCCAGCCATGTTCCCTGTCTGTGGCCCCGCGACCTTAACTTTACCCCGGATGGGCGGTTTGTATATGTATGCGGCCAATTGGACGACGCTGTCCAGGTGTTTGCCGCAGATATGCATCATGCGGTACTTTCCCTGACCGACTGCTGCTATTCGGTGAAAGCCCCGAGCTGTATTGAATTTCTTGGAAAATACTGATTGAATTTGGGGGAAACACTGATTGATCAGTGTTTCCTTAAATCTACCAGTGACAGCCGTTCAATCCGCCGGTTCTCTCCACTGGGCATAATAATCCATGTCCTGATATACCGGCCGGTATTCGTTATAATCAGTGCCCCCGAGCCGATCGGCGGTAAAATTCAGCAACAGGGAACCGGTGTGGCGGGGAACCGGGGCCGGGCCGGGCAATTCCCCATCCTTGATATGGATCCGTTTCCAGAGCAGGCCATCCACATAAAAGCTGACACGGTGATAGACCTCGCCATGTATCCATACCTCATCCAAGAATTCCATCCGCTGTTCAATGAAATACTTCAGATAGCGGACATTATCCTCATGATTATCATAATGGCGGTAGCGGTTATGCATGGAACGCCAGCGGATCTGGCATAGGTCAACCGACTTTCCGTAGGTCTTATCCCATTCCTCGATCTGTACATTCAGCATCTCTTCCAGTATCGGCCGGAACACCGCTTGATAACACTGCTTAACTGCCGCCTGGAAATCCTCTTTCAGATAGAGATCCCGGTACAGATCGGTAGCGGCGATATGGTCATACAGCATCGTGATTCCTGTCGGGTCACTGTTGAACTCATCCAGGTCACAGTTGCCGAAAGCCACGTCATAATCCCAAAGCGGCCCGGCAAACAGCTTCGTGCTCTGACTGTCAGCCGGTTTATAAAAAAAGCTGCTGGTGACGCCGCCGTCATAATTCTTTGTGATCTCTTCCACCAGGTATTTCCTGACAAAGGAATCCATGTCGATATAATCGGTGTAGTGTCTGCCGGTCTGCGGGTTGATGCCGTCGTCAGCGGCAGCGGCGTCCTGAAGCTCCTGCATCAGGCCGGCTATATATTCGACTTGTTCTAAGCTAGCATAGCGGGGACTGGCGATCGAATAGCAGTCGCCCTGGTCGGTGCGGAAGCCGCAGAGGACTTCGCTCTCGAATCTTTCGGGCACTTCCCTTTCGATCACATAGCCGCCGCTGATATCCTCCGGCTGATAGTCCGTTTCCATCCATTTCCGCTTCCCGTCCGCCGATGTCCTTGCCTGAGTGGTTTTCATCTTTTCTATTTCTTCTTCCCGGTAGAGGGAAAGGACTTCTGCTTCCATGTCCCGGATGTCAATCCGCTCGGAGCCTACCTTAATCTTTTCACAGAGTGTATAGATCCCTTGGTATTCCCCGTTGCAGTACAGCGATACTAACGTTCCCTGCGGCGTGTACGCCAGTCCGGCCTTTTCACCCATGGCAAAGACCAGCAGGTTCCTAAAGTGGGTGTCGTCATAGCCGTCAGCCAGCAGGTTCCAGCTCTTGTCCGCCCCGAAGCCGAACAAATCCGTGCTGCTCTCTAAAGTGAATTCGTAAGATTTCTTATGAAGGCCCCAAGTGCTGTTGCCTCTGCCGCTCATCTGTTCCAGGTCACCCTGATAGACCATCTCGCCGGCGGCGGTGACGATCTGCGCCCGGCCTTTTTCCTCATTATCCTTATTCTCGTGAATAAAGTCCAAGTTGCCGGATTCTGTTTCCAAAAACAGTGTCGGGGTATGTTCCGTATAGCAGAAAAAAACGGAAAATTCCACCACCAATTCATCTTCTTTATTATATAACTGCATCGGATAGGCAATATCCCAGCTGATATCGCGCAGGACATCGCCGGCTTTCAAAGGCTTGCCGTCAATCGCCATATATCCGTTGGTGACCCATTCCAGAACGCTGATCTGGCAGTCTTCTTGCGCTGCCAAGGAAGGCAGAAAAAAATAACCGAAGGCCTCTCCTTCTTCCCGCCATAAGTCAATCTCACAGGCCAGTTCACCCGCTTCCAGCTTCAGGGTTACATCGCGGCTGCTGACAATCTCCTCATCCAGACCGGCAATCGTTGCCGCCGGCAGCTCGCTAATCGCTGAGCCCGCAGCAATGACTTCGCTGATATCTGCGGAAGCTGCCGTGGCATCTGTTGCTTCTTTCGGCTGATCAAGCGAGATTGTCCGTCTGGACAATTCCCGCCAGATATCCCTGACCGGATAAAAAAGAAATAAAGCTGTTATTCCTATTGTACCGGCCACGGCTAAAACCGATGCCAGCTTTTTTAGCTTTTTCATATGGATTATCCTCCGGTTACTGTCATCCTATGTAATCGCCGTTATAACTGACCATCACCACGTTTTCCACGCCGTCCAGCGAAGATATGCTGTTGATAAAACCGGAATCATTATGATCCGGACGCACTTCTAAAGTAATTTCGATATGGCCCGGTGAAACCGTTTTGGATTTGAGCAGGTGCTTTTTGACCGCTTCTTTGACGGCAGCGACGGCAGCTGCTTCCGCTTCCTCATTGCGGCAGGTAATAATAATGATGTAGGGCGGGGTGACATTTTTGCGGTTGGCATAAATCCATAGGATCAGGCCGATGAAGGCGGAACTCAGAACTGCCAGCGGGACCAGTCCCGCACCCAGCACGATGCCTGCCGCAATCGACCAGAATAAGTAGACGATGTCCATCGGCTCCTTGATGGCGGTCCGGAAACGGACGATCGACAGGGCGCCTACCATGCCCAGAGACAGGACGATATTGGAAGTAACTGCCAGAATAACCATGGTGGTAATCATCGTCAGTCCCAGCAGCGAGATGCCGAAGTTAGCCGAATACATCACGCCGTTGAAAGTCTTCTTATATACATAGAAGATAAAGAGGCCAAGGGCAAAGGACAGTGCCATTGCCAGCAGGAAATCCATCGGCGCGAAGCTGACGGCGTTTTCTAAAAAGGATGATCTGAAAATATCATGGAATGTCATGTTTGTTCTCCGGCAGTATTATGATGTTTGTTTTAATTTATGTATGTATTTATTGCTTTCGATAGGTCTCAAGTAGAATTATATTGGTTAAGGTGGGTATGAGGTATAGAATTAGCAAAAACTGGAGGTTGCTTTTGGCATGACACCCATTATATTATATATTCCTTAATTTTACATTAATATTATTTAAAGAATCACTTAATTATTGTTGCTTGATGACCATGGATCAATCTGATCTTTCCATGAAATAATCGGATTGGCGATATATCCTACTGTATTCACGATAAAACTGTCAGAAAAACTGTTATTTATACAATATAATTGTTATTTAGACAAGATGTCTTGTAATACGGATTTTACTGGATTATAATTTATACTCCGGAGTCTTATAATTGATTGAAACACAAGATAAACAAAAACTTGAAATTTGATCAGCCTTAAATTCCGAGAAATTAATATAAGGAGATAAAAGTAAAATGAGTAGCAGGTCTAAAAAAATCACTGTATTATTATTAACCATCCTGATCAGTCTTAATCTATTGCCAATTAACGCATCGGCGATGATCAGTCCATTTGTAACCGTTCTGCTTTCCATGTCTACAGATGCCGGCCCGGATAACGAAGTCAATGGCGGCGATGAAATCAATGTTGTTGTTACTTGGAAGGGCGTATATCATGGGAACGGCGAACGACTAATCATACAGGTGACAAATGGGGCGGAAATTCTTATCAATAGCGGCGCAGACGTTATCTTCGATGCAAATGGGCAACAATTACCTGTCAATTCAGTAACTCGTAGCCCGGCTGGTGATGTGGTGACAGTGATAACCGGCCCCGCAGCACAAACCCCGGCGGACAACTATTTTTATTTCACCATAAAAGCACCTTCCAGTACGGTAAATTTTGATCTGTCAGTTACGACCGGTTATCCCGTTTCACTCAATCCGAGAAACTTTGTCCAGCAAGAATTTACCGTTAAGCCTTAACCGGTTCCCGCTATAAGTCGTTAATGAGAAACTGCGTTTGGTATTTATGATGAAGTCAGCCGTATATACGGCATAAAGCATATTTGCTGAATGCAGTTCTCTGACGGTTGGGTACGCGGACTGACTTTTCAATGATTTCCGGCAAAAATGCATCGTATTTCAGTTCCATGATGATCGTCTCCGGTTCAGTAGGCGCTGTCGGGAACGGATCTTCAAAGAGTACATTGGCATAGATGCCGGTCCTGATGGAGCTGTCAAATGTGACGCGTACATTGCCGGGAATATATACAAAAGGCTCCCGCACGTAGTCCACGACGGTCTTCGGGCGGAGCTGCTGGTAGGTCAGCTTGGCATAGAACTCCTGCAGCAGCGGATGGGAACTGCTCTTCATAAAAGCAGTATCGCCGCGGCAGATTTGAGTAACCTGCTCTTTGGTAAGCGGTGCCGATATCTTGTTGCACAGCTCATTGATCTTGATCTTTTTCTCCAGGCGGATATAGCCGGTATTTTCATTATAATAACGGATCCGGAATTTCTCCCGCTTATCGACCCCGTCGATTTTATCACGCAGTGCCTTGTCGGAGGGCGTGTCAAAATACAGGCTGCGGACACGGTAGCGGCCATCTGCGACAACAAAGGCATCCGGCTTCATGATGTGCCGCAGACGGCTTTTTATAATAAGATAATCTTCATGTGTGATCCGGTGCTTTAACTCATGTCTCATAATCTTATCTGCTCCATGCTGAATTTGGTCGTTGTTGATTGTGAATTATCTTTCTGGTTTACTGAATGCTCATTGATGATTATTTGAATCGTTTTGATTAGCAGTTAACGGTTCCCATCCTCTTTCTCCTTTATGGGAAATAACAGGTCAAGCTGCAGGTTATTCATGTCGCCGTTCTGGGCATAATGGTAAAAGTCTAATGTTTCTTCAAATCCTTGTCCGCTACAGGTTTCTGCTGATGTCCAGCGGGGGGCATTCCAATCGCTCGCATATTTGTCACTGGCTTCGACCCATTCGCCCAGCAACCGCCAATCCTGAAAGTCCCAAGACCGGAGCACGTGGGCGGCATATAAGCCGCCGTCAAACTTCCTTTTAACCAAGGGCGGGGCGATCTCCATGTCGGCGGGCACCGACACCCATACCTCATATGCACGCGAAGGTTCTCCTATTTGCGCGTCTCCTCCGGAACAGTCAAAGCCGAAGCTTCGGGCGTCAGGTTTTAACTTTAACAGACCACTTATCTTTACAAACTGGTTAATCTTGCTCAGGGCTTTCCCTTCGCAATTTTCTCCCGCCGCATATGCGGCTGCCACGGTCATGGGCGGAAGGTAAACAATCCGCACGTCCTTGTCCTCCATCTTACTCAGTTTCTCACTTGCCTGATTGAGTCGATCCATTGATTTTTCCTCCTGAAATTTGATTTTGGAAACGGTCAGTGCATCTACAATCTCCAGCAAGCCGGCATCGTCGGGAAGGGTAAATCCTGAACCTCCCATGTTTAAATGATCGATAAAAGCCTTGGTGACACTGCGAATCGTTGAAAGAGCCGTGATTTCGTCCTCAACCTCATTAAGGCTGCTTTCAAAGGCTTCAATGGCTATGCGGGCATCGGCACTTTGCAGAATAGCAGCGATCTGCTTCAGCGGTATTCTCAGCTTACGCAGAACAATGATCTGGCGCAGACGCGTAACGGTCTCAACGTCATATACGCGATAGGCATAGTCTTCCTTTTTCACAGGTGAAATCAATCCGATTTGTTCGTAGTATCTAAGCGTCCGGGTAGAAATCAGAAAATGTCTGGACACCTGGCTGATCGTCTGCAGTTCCATGACCGTTCCTCCTATTACAGCGCATACGGTATATTTGCACTTCAGCTTGCATATATGCACTGTCTAAAATCAGGATAGCAGTTGACGCGACGTTCATGTCAATGGTTAACAGGATTAATATTACATATTTTTCGGAAGTTTGTCAAATATCCCGCAAACAGGAACTTTAGGTCGCACTTTTGTAGCAATTGTCAAACGCAAAAATATAATATAGTACATAACAAAGAACGGAGGTCTATTATGACGATTTTTAGCAATTGTGACAATAATCATTATTCTGGCGACGAACCAGATAATTGCGAGAATCAGAACCAGTACAGTTATAGCTGCCCTGTCCCGACACGTCCGGCGGGCAATAGCAGTTCCGGACTCTTCCAGGGCAATAACAGTTGCTGCTCTGATTCAGACAATATATGCCCGCCGGAACCACAGTGCTGTCCCGGACCGACAGGGCCAAAAGGACCTAAAGGCGATCCTGGCTGTCCCGGACCGATGGGACCTAAAGGCAGTACCGGCGCGACAGGGCCGACCGGCGCGGCCGGATCAGCTACTGTTTTTGATCCCAGCATATCCTACACTTATCGACAAGGACAGTTAATTATATATAATGGAACCCTTTATATAGTTTCTAGGGACAATCCGTCCGGCACCCCCGGCACCTCTTCCGACTATACCGCTGTCAGCGGTACCCCCGGAGCGACCGGGCCGACCGGAACCGCAGGCACGGGAACAGCTCCGGTATATGACGCCAGCCAGTCTCAGGATTATAAGAAAGGCCAGCTGGTCACCTATGACGGTGTTCTCTACGTTGCCAATAAGGATAATCCGGCTGGTTTACCAGGCACTTCTGCTGACTATACCCCAATCGCCGGACCAATCGGAAGAACATCTACGGATATATATGACCCTGCTCAGGCCAGCGGTTATATCAAGGGTCAATTGATTTTTTATAATGGCGAGCTTTATGTTGCCGATATAGATAACCCTGCCGGAACACCAGGCACTGCGGGTTCAAATTACACACAAGTGACTTCCAATTCCCGAGGCGTCCGTGATCTCGGCGGTGCCATCGTGCCGATCTTTAGCGCAACCGAGGCTTCCACCTATTTACAGGGGGAACTGGTCATTTATAACGGTCAGCTTTATCAGGTCACTAACAGCTCACCGACCGGGACACCGGGCAGCTCTCCTGATTTCATCCCGCTATCCGGAACCGGAACGCCTGGCCCGACCGGGCCTGCCGGAGCACCGGGAAGTACCGGACCGACCGGGCCGCAAGGTAATACGGGCGCGACCGGCCCTGCCGGACCGCCGGGCAGT
>QMCD01001757.1_pt1 | contig 12754 bp, 10 predicted proteins | sample 1821841 | NCBI WGS metagenome assembly QMCD01 (sample SAMN01991225, study PRJNA193472) | Termite gut metagenome, whole genome shotgun sequencing project. | isolation source: worker | host: Macrotermes natalensis | reverse complement strand
TTGTTGTATAAGAATTGATCCGCCGCGCGCTTTTTCGCTTCTTCAAACGGGATCAGTTCGGAATCCGCCGCCACAGTTTCCACAACCTGCGCGCCCGAGTCCCAGTTAAACGCCACGATTTCCCCCTCTTCGGTGATAGTAATCTGCCCCGTCTCCATATAAAACGGCGCGGAATACATGCTTGCCCCCCATTCCGCGGGGTCGGTCGGCTCGCCGGGGTAATTGTTCGCGTTTGCGGCGCAGGGGATGCCGCCGCACTCGCGCACAAAATCTATTACGGCCGCGTTTCCCCCTTTGGGGATCTCCTGTATATATTCCGTAGAATACTCATATTCCAATTGGTTTTCTGTCTTTTCATACAGCGCTTTTTCGCATGACGTGATTTGCACGCCCGTAATACCCATTTCTTCCAAAAGCGCCACCGCCTGTTTCTGCGCCGCGTCAAGGTCCATCGTGTTCTTCTCCAGCGCCGCTTTGAGGTCGGTTATGAATTTTTTCTCCCGGTCATAATACTCCTGCTGCCGCTTGCGTTCTTCCTCGTCTTCAAGCTCGTCGATCCACTTAAGCCCCTCCGGGTCCTCAAAAAATTTCTCCTGCTGCTCCCACCATTTCCATTGCTCGGTCCGCGCGCCGTAGTAGCCAAAGTTGGGGCCATAGCTAATGCCCGGGTCATACTTTGTCGCGTAGATGCCCGCGTGGCTCGTACCATCCGGTTCCTCCACCATCACGCTTAAATTGGTCTTTGGCGTCGAGGTGTCGAGCTGGTTCTTTTCCCAGTCAAACTGGTGGGTAAACACCGGCTCCACATAGGTTTTCTCTACCGTTTCGGGCGCTTCGGCCATCATCTTTTCGGCATTCGCGATCTCCTCGTCCATCCATTGCGTGTCCTGTTCAAACCCATCCGCAATAAGCTCGGCCTTTTGCTTTTTAAGGTCTAGCAGGTAATCCTCGTAATACCCCTTTGTCGTCGGGATATTGCTGTCAAAGAATTTGCTGCCCTCCGGCACAAGTTTAGCGATAAACTGATCCACCAATTCCTGCGTCAGGTCAAAGCGCTCGATGCGCTGCACGGGCACCTTTTCCGTTTTGGGCATCAATACGTCCGCGTCTACGTTAATCGTAAAGAAATCCGCCGGGTTCAGCGTCTCCGTCCAGTGGTCGGTCACTTCATATTCCACCGGCGCAAAATAAGACGCGCCATCGGCCGGTTCCCCGCTCGCCTCTTCCTTCACCGCGCCCTTGGGGATCTCCTCCCGTTTATTCACCACCGGCGCGACCTCCGGCGTGGGCTGGCACGCCGTCAGCGCGAAAACCACACAGAGCAGCGCCGCTACGATTACCGTACATGTTTTTTTTGTCATTATATTCCCTCTTTCTTTTGTGTCAGTCATTCCCCATCAACCACATTATATAGTATTGTAACACATTTTATATCATACGATATAGTATTCTCATAAAAAAGAACTTTTTCTTAACAGTTTATGAATTTTCGCGCTTTTTGCCCTTTTTCTCTCTCTTTTTTTCCATCCTTGCGGATTCGTATTACAAACCTGTCATTGCGGGCTTGATCCGCAACCCCCATAAAATCCCGGGTCAAGCCCGGGATGACGGTGTCAATTTTCCGTTACACCGCTTCCGGGGCCGCGGTCAGTTCCGGCTCCTCCTCCATCTCCCGCATGTGCCTGTCCATACCCGGCATCAATATCACACCGCCGTCCAGTGCGTTTATGAATACTTCCTCATAGTTCGCCATCACTTCACTGCCGTCGTAATATTCGTCCGCCGGGTACGTCTCGTAACCCTGCGCGCCTATCCGCCAGGCCGGAACCGCCAGCATACTGTTCGGGTCGTCTTTCACGTTTACATAGGTCATCACCAGCTCCGCATTTTCGACCACAAAGCGCATTTTCGGCTGTGTGTATTCCATTCCATCTTCATCCATCTGCGTCATCCAGCTTGTGGTGCTGAAAAACAACTGGTCTACCGCGCGTTTTTTGACTTCTTCGATGGAAATAAGCTCGGCGTCCGCCGCCACGCGCTCCACCATTTCCGCCGCGTCATGCCAATAAAAATCGACCACTTCCCCCTGTGCGTTGATCAGCATGGAGCCAGCTTCAGCGTAGAACGGGGAGGAATAGGTATCCGCCGCCCGCTCCTCGCCGCTGTTCCAACTGCCGCTCGTCTGCACCTTAACCGGCACACCGCCGCACTCGCGCGAAAATTCAATGTAGCAGGCGTTTTGCGTGGGCGCTTTCTGTTCGGTTTCTGAATTCGGGTCGTAATAATCCCAGCTAAGCTCCAGCTTTTGCGGTTCGTAAACCGCTTTTACGCATTCTGTGATCTGCACGTCCTTGATTCCGAGTTCCGCGAACAACGCGGCCGCCTGCCCCTTTACCGCCTCCATATCCATACTGTTCGCGGCAAGCGCGGCTTTTACTTCCTCAAGGTACGCGCGCTCTTTTTGTAGACGCCGCGTTTCCTCCGCGCGGTACGGGTCGTCCTCCGAAATATTTTTGATCCACGCCTCATCCTGTGAAAGCCAACGCTCACGATCCTTTATGTAAATTTCATTTTCCGACATGCCAATGCCGCCGCCATAGCCAAACCCATTGCCGTAGGTCACGTCCTGCTCATACCGCGACGCCCAGATGGAAGCCGCCGCCCCGCCGCTTTCATCCGCAAGCGCGATATTGATCGCGTTTTTGCCGGACGCGGTGTCCTCTTCCCACGTTTGGTAGTTTTTCTCATAGCCATATACCGGTTCCACATACTTCAGCTCAAGCTGTTCGGGCGCTTTCGCGTAGTTTGCTTCCGCCTCGTCGATATAGCTCTGGATCGCTTCGGGCGTTTCGCCGTCGCCGCCCGCCTGTACGTTGGCAAGGCTTTGCTTCAGCGAAATGATCTCTTTCTCGTAGTATTCCTTTGTAGGCGGCAGCGGGTATTCATAAAACTTCGCGCCCTCGGGCACGAAATACGCCAGCATTTTATCCACCTGCTCTTGTGTCATCTCGTTTAGTTTCAGCTTTTCTATGGGATATTGCGATACAGCAGGCATCATGATATCCACATCCGCCTCCACCGTGAAAAAGTCCGCTTTTTCGATCGTCTCCTGCCAGCGGCCTGTTGCTTCATATTCCACCGGCATGGTCGTATCCGCTTGTTCATCCTGCGCGGCCTGCGTTTCCTGCGGCTGGTTTTCTTCCTTCTTCGCAGCCTGCTCGATCGCGTCTTCCCGTTTGTTGACGACCGGCGCAAGCTCCGGCGTAGGCTGGCACCCCGCAAAAAGCGCACACACGGCAAGTATGCACGCCATTATACCCCTGCTTAGTCTACTCATTCCAGTCTCTCCTTATTGTTGTCATATTCTTGTCAGCAGTAATATAATAAAAGCCGCCGCTAAACTTCCGAGCGCCAAACACGCCTGTAAAAACACCGATTTTCCACTATATTCCATGCTGATTCCCCCCGATTTCATAGTATGATTGTATTTAACAGTGGGGGTATTTTAAAGTGTTCACCAACTTGTAAAGAAGTAGTAAAGTTTACATTTCAAACGTTTGCTTTTGGGTATTATATGCCTTTTTGGTAGCTGTTGATCGATACAGGCTTGTGTTTTTTGGCTTTTTGCGGGTTGTAGTGCAACAAGGCTTGCCTATGCCCTGGTTAAGGACATGGGATTGGAACCCGCCCCTGCACAATCATTGAAACATCAATGTTTTCCATCGTGGGTATTTATGACACTGCCGCTGGGCGTCAAGGGGGGCAGGGGGATTCGGAATTTCCACCCTTCGCCCCCCTTGACAATCCCCCTCATTCCCACTTCACTGCGGGTTCGCCGCGCCTCAAGGGGCAGCGGCTTGCTCACCTCGCGTTCAGCGAATGCTGCACTCCCTGCATCACCCATCGGGGCGCGGTCGTTCCGCATTCCCCTTAAAGCCAACTAAGGTCGGCGACCTTAGTAATCTGGGAAGGTTTGTAGTTCAGCAATGTAGACCTGAATACAAGATAAATGAAGTGATTTTATAGGAATACCCAAGAGTAAACAAAAGATATTTGCACAATAAAATACGGGTTCGTATTATGACGGACATGCTAAGGTAACTTACTGACCAAATAGTGCGACCATTTTTTATCAACGATTACTTAGACCAAAACTTCACACTTTTTTAGTTTTATCCTTTTCACAGGTTGGGTACCTATAAAGAATACTATACTTACTCAGAAAGGAAAGCTTAAATGCTGCAATTACTGGAAATCAAGCAAGACGTTTGCCCCGTCAACAAAAAAACAATCAACGAATCACAATGCTTCAGTTGTGTTTATTGCAACGACGCGTTTAATGGGATCATGAGCATTGTATGTACTTTTCCATCTATAATGCCCTTTTCGACAAAGGAAACAAAAAGGAGCGGACATAAAACCCCCGCCCTTTCTTCCAAACGCACAAAATAATACACTAACTAAGTATTACAGCGAATATCCCGCATAGCGCAACACCCTGTCGGCATAATCACGAATAGACTGCGGCACTGTTAAATACGCCTCGCTGTCACTACTCGTCACCCCGCGGCTGGCAATCTTCCCCGGCCCGGTATTGTAGGCGGCGAGCGCAAGCTTCACATCGCCATCATACCGGTTGATCAACTTTGTTACATATTCCACCGCCCCGAGAATATTCTGGCGCGGGTCAAATTCGTCCGTCACCCCCACCTCGGCGGCTGTCTCGGGCATCAACTGCATCAGCCCTTTTGCCCCCGCGTAAGACACGCAGTCATTATTAAAATCCGACTCCGCGCGCATGATCCCGAGTATCAGGTTTACGGGCATTCCATACCGCTCGGAGGCTTCCTGCACATACTCCATATACGGCGCCGCTTTTTCAAACCCTTCTGGCAGCACGCCGTTCCATGTATAGTCCGCGGCATTTTGCATGGTTTGCCCATTCACCGCCTGCTGAAGCGCCTGCAGCATCAGCGCCGCGTTTGCGTCGTTTACGGCGTTGTAGGTGCCCGCAGCATCGCTGTTTGCCGCCGCCGTACTGTCTCCCGTTTCTTCAGTCGGGGAAACGCCAAGCTTTTGCTGGAGCAGCGACTCAAACATCTGTGCCGGCTGATTCTGCCTAAGGGCCTGTATTTGCGCCTGTATCTCAGAAATTCTTGACTGTACGTTTCCAATACTCAAGGAACTCACCTCGCAAAAAACAACAAACTATCTTTCCTTTTTGTAGATCGAGGGCTTCACATACTTAAACTCATTGTTCATATTCACAAGGCTCTCCGACATGCCGATAAACAGATACCCGCCGGGCGCAAGCGCGCTATAGAACCTTGATGTGAGCTGCCGCCTTGTTTCATTGTCAAAATAAATCATCACGTTCCTGCAAAAGATCAAGTGGAATTTCCGTTTAAAATTAAACACCTTTTCCATCAAATTAAATTTACGGAAAATCACTTCATTTTTTATTTTGTTCGCGATGGCATACCGGCCGTCTTGGACGGTGAAATATCGCTTTTTCCATTCTTCCGAGAGCTTGTTCACACGCTCGTCCATATAAACGCCCACTTTGGCGTCGTTCATCACCCTGTCTGAAATATCCGTGGCCAGCACACGAGTGTCCAGCTTGTTTTTATTCCCCTTGAAATAATCGTCCAACACCATCGCGATAGAGTACGGCTCTTCACCCGAAGAACACCCCGCGCTCCACACCGCGAAATTGTTATCCCGTATCGTCGGAAGCGCCTCCGGCAGCACGACGTTGCACATGAAGTCAAAATGCTCCTGTTCCCGCATGAAATAGGTAAAATTCGTCGTCAGCTTTGAGACGATAAGCGAAACTTCCCCGCCGGTTTGATCCGCAATCAGGTTGTCTATATAATCAGAGAAACTGTTATACCCCTTTTGCTTTACAACATTCAGCAAGCGCCCTTCAATGAGCGTCCTTTTTTGCGCGAGGTTAATACCGTAGTTGCCATACATATAATCGCGCAGTCTTGCAAAATCCTGATCAGTTAACTGCATTCAACATCCCCGCGTCGTCCAATGAAAAGAATTTATCCACATCAATGATCAACTGAAGATCGTTCTTCCATTTTGCGATTCCCTTTACATAATAATCGGCCGTTCTTGCACCCGCCGTCGGCGGCGCCGCAATCGTCTCCTGGTCTATCTCCGTCACTTCCTGCACCGAATCCACAATAAGCCCAAGCGCTATTTCTTCGTTATCAAGCACCACAATACACGTGCGGCTGTCATACTCTTTTGTTTCGTAGCCAAAACGCATACGGACGTCCATGATCGGTATGATCGCGCCACGCAAATTGATCACCCCGACAATGCAGTCTGGAATGCTCGGAACCACCGTCACGGGCATCATTTCCACAATTTCCGTGATATACCTAATTTCAATTGAATAGTACTCGTCTTTTACATCAAACACAAGATACCTGTTTTCCATGGAGTCTTCCACTTCCAATAAGTCATCCTGTTGTTGCTGTAATATCTCGGTTCCGGTGTTTTCAGCCATTCTCAAACCCTCCGCCTATAGTCCTTTTTGCAAACAAATTGCAGTTTTTCCCTATAAATACATATCCACAAGAAGCCCTCTTATGTCGTCGATATCATCCAGCAAACTGATATTTTCCTTTTCCGATTCCAGCAGCTTCTGCGTCATTTCGTCCAGCTTGTCATTTATTTTTTTGATCATGGCAAATATCTTACTTCTGCCGTTTGCGCCCACCCTGCCCTCTTTTTCAAACACAAACCCGTTGCTCACCGTCTCGTTGATAAGCTTCGTGATCATTTCGCGGTATTTCTGCAGTTCGCCCATATCCGCGCGCTCAGACAAAAGCTTGCCCTGCTTTTGTATCTGCGCCACAAGGTCGCTTACATGCTTCAAATAGGCGGACTGCTTTTCGTTCGTAAGCTGGCTCTTAAAAACCAGATCCGTGTTTTTCAGCCCTTCCGCCTCGGAAAGCCCGCTCTTTGCCAAATGGTCTATGGCCAGATTATTAATACTACTTATTTTCATAACAATACTTCTCTAAAATTCTATCGCGATTAACGCTTCTTGTCAATATTCCCTCTCACTTCTTCGCCCGTTGTTTGTTTCGCGTAAGCGTCGATCACGCGCATGGAATCTTTAGCGGACCGTGCTTTTTCCATAAAATTCTGCATTAAACCTGCAATTTTTCCTTCATTCCGCTCTTCAAGCTCCTGTATCTTTGTGAGGAGCTGCTGTTCCAGCCACTGGTGCTTTTTCTCGTCCCCCGTGGCTTTTGTCTCCGTAAGCGCAGAATTGACCGCCGTCACTTTTTCGATCAGGCGGTCTCTTTCTTCAATTTCTTTTTGGATTTCAGACAACTGCTCAGGCGATTCCTCTTCTTCCAGATAACCGTTGAGCCGCTGGGTAGACGCCAGAAACTCCTGAAGTAAAGATGCCTTTTCGTTTTGCAATTCTTCTCTTTTTGTCACGCTGCCACGCTTCACCCGTCTTCCGTATGGTAAGCGCTTCCCAGGCTGGCTTTTGCCGCCACCCACGATTCGCGAAGCTCGCTCATCATCTTTATGATCGGGTCGATCCTTTCAATTTCTTCGGAAAAAGTAATCGATACTAGTTCGTTCACCATAAACTGATATAAATCAAGCAGGTCGTTAGACATTTCTATTTTGAGGTTCAAGCTCCTGATGAGTTCCAAAATAATGTCTTCCGCTTTTTCCATCGATTCCAGATAATTGCTCTTGTTGCCGTCCTCAAGATGAATTTTTGCGAGCTTCATCTGCTTGACGCAACCGTCGTACAGCATAATCACAAGATCAATAGGGCTTGCAGTAGACACATAGTCCTGTTTATACCGGTCTTGCAGATTTGCGGTAGCATACATAGTCATTGGCCCCTTTCCGTCTGATGCTTAAATTCCAGTAAAATGCCAAATTTAAATATTTTTATTGGCCAACGAAGCGAGTGTTGCGCGAAAGTCTTGCTTTCGCATAACCGAGCAAGGCCGGCCATCAAAGGGTATTATACCCCGCCCATAGGGCGGAACGCGCGCACTTTAGCGCGGGGGGGCAGGGTTTGCCCTGCGGTATAATACCATTTATTGACCAACGAAGCAAGGAGAAAATCCTGTTTTCACTAAACCCTCGCGAAATTGGCCATCAAAGGGTTTAACCCTTTATTACAACTGGGAAAGCTGCTGCGTCAGCCAATCGCTTTGCGACTGATACTGCGCAAGAAGCGTCTCCATCTGCGCGAACTGCCTGTAATACCGCTCCTGCATCTCATACATCCGCGCGTACATATCTTCCATCCGCGATTCATTTTCGTCGATCGCTTCATTGGTATGCACCAAGCTCTTTGTCCGTATATTGCTTTCCGTACCGGTCATAGAGTTGAACAGCCTGCTGATAAAACCGGATTCCGCACGTTCTGTAGCCGTATCTTCCGATGTGGACACCGCCGCCATCACCTTCGCCACCGCGTCGGGGTTTTCCTGGATCTTTTCACGGAATTTCGCTTCATCAAACGTGATCCGGTACATTGCCCCAGGCTGGTCGGTAGACGAGCTTGTGTTAAACCCAATGTCAAACGGTGAAAGCCCAGTATCCCCAACTTTTTCAAACATAGCGCTCCGAAGCTCGGAAAGCATGCTCCTTATAGTCGAGTCATTGCGCAACAGGCCCTTTTTCGCCTCTGCTTCCCACGTTTCGATCTCGGCGTCGGACATCGCTTCTTTCTGTTCTTCGGTCAGCGGCTCGTAATCATAGTCTAGCTCTTCGTTGACCATCCCATATAATGTATCGAGAAGCGTGTTGTATTCTTCCACGAACGTCTTTACTTTATCCACGACCGAGTCCACGTCCTGGCTGACCGAAAAATCGATCTTGTCGGCCTCCGTCGCGGCCACCATGTTCGATTTCAGGTTAAACTCCATGCCGTCCAGCACAAACGAATTGCTTGCCTGCCGTACCGTTTCCCCATCGATCGTGATCTCCGCGTCCGAACCTGAAACCGTGCCCTCGGCTATACCAAAGAACGAATTCCTGCCGCCAAACGCCTGCACAATTCCTTCGTTCGCCAGCGTAATTTGCGCCGCGTCGCCGGTGACCTTGCTGGAAAAGACAAACGAGTCTGTGATCTGGCTATACGAAAGCGTAACATTCGCTTCACTGTCGCCATTCACCGTGTCGATCATGTTTTGGATCGTCGTATTCGTGGCAAAAGAGAACGTCTTGCCATTCACCGAAAAACTGAAATTCCCACTCGCGTCCGTATCCAGCCCCACGCCCATCTTGCGCGCCGCCGAAGCGATCGTATCCGTCTGCCTGTCGATCTTATTATCCGTATTAGCGTGCGATCCCGCCGTTATCCCGGAGAACATACTGCCGCTGCCAACAGCGCCAAACACATTGCCCGTACCGTTTTCCAGTTTCAGCGACGAACCTGTGCTGTCGCCTCTTATTGTAAACGTCCCGTCGGAATTCATAGACATGGTTGCGCCTGCGCCGCTGCCGTTGACCTTGCTCAGCATATCGGCAACCGTATCGTTCTCATTAACCGTGATCGTTGTGTCGTTTATCTTGAATGTGGCGTTGCCGCTGGCGTCAAAGCCAAAATCATCGCCCCGCATCGCCGCCCAGTCGGCAAGTGTAGTGCTGCTTGTAAGCTGGTTTGTGGCTAAGATGCCGCCAGCCGCGTTGCTGACTGTGCCAAACACGCCGCCAGCCTGACTAAATACGCCGCTGTTGCTGTCCAGCGTGCCTGCCTTTAGGAAAGCGCTTGCGCCGCCTTCGCCTGTTTGGGTTCCCTGTATCTGTATAAACGGCCCGCCCGCACCGGTCTCAAGCGACATGACCGCCGTAGCGTCCGCGTTGCCAGAAACGTCGCTCATCAGGTCGCCCAGCGTCATGTTCGCGTCGGCGTTGTTCAGTTCGTATGTAAAGGTCGCGTCGCCCAGCCTGAACGAGAGCATACCGTCGCCGCCGTCGTTCATTACGTCTTCAAATACAAGGTTGCCGCTCGCGTCTCTCAGTTCGGTCAGCTTGGTGTTCGCGTCCGTCCCGGCGTCCAGTTCTATGCCTTGCGTTACCGCGTAACTGGTTAAGCCCGATTCCGATTGCTTGGAAACCGTGCGGCTTCTGTATTTCGTACCTTCCGCTTCGGCAAAGCCCGCCATCTTTATGCTGGTAATGCTGTGCCGGGAAGCCTGCGCCCCCGACGTTGCCTTGATATCAACATATTTATTCTCGGACATGTTGATTTTAAACGCTTTATATGCGGAAGCGGCGAACAAGTTACTCGAACTTGACGCACTCATATACTTATTGCGGAAAGTCTGAAGCATAGAGTTGATATTTGTATACGCGTCCCGCTTCCATTCCAGCTTTGTGTTGTTCTTAAACAACACGTCATACTTCATTTGTTCGCCCTTCATGGCCTTCTCGATCAAAGCCTCTGTGTCCATGCCGGACACAAGGCCTGTGATCCTTGTGGTCGAATAAGAACTGATTGGACTCACTGCCATAATTTCCACATCCTTTTCATATATTCTTTATTCGCGTCGCGTCCATGCGCTTCACATATTATACTATCGTCAAAACAAGCCCGGACTTAACCATTTTTTGTAAAACCCGCATTATTTTATGACCGCCCGTACTTTTCGCCTTTATGCGGGTACTATTCCGCCGTCCGTTACACGTTACACGTGCACAAAATATTCTACCTTAGAAAGCGTATTGCTCCCATATACCGTATCGATATAATCGTAATTTTTGAGCTGCCTGCCCGCCTGCGCCACCGCGACGCCCCGGCCCGCGTTGTACTGCCCGTCGGTAGAAGGGCTTACCATCTGCAAATGCCCGTGCCCGGAAGGGTTCTTCCACGACGTAACGGCAGGCATCCCTTGATTGGCGTAATACTGCGCTTCTTCCGCCGATACTTTCCGCCAGCCGTGCGCTTCGCCGTGTGTGTTCAGCCATGTGTTCACCTCGTTCGCGGTAAGCTCGGAAATATACGCCCCGCCCGACGATTTGGGCGCGCCCGTCGTGTTGTCTATATAGTGGGGGATCTCCGCACCCATGGCGCGTGTCGCGTCCCACACATAAATATTACAGTACGTATCACCTTCGCCCTTTTGGTTCACGGCATAGCGCGGGTTGTTTTCCACGTCAAATTGATTCAGCACCGCCCGGTATGTAGCCGCGCTCCGCTGCCCCGGCAGGTTCGTAAGCGCCGCGTTCGCCACCTCCCACGGGTTTTTGGGAATGCCGGTATAGTCGACGTTGCCGCTCGTATAGCCCGAAACCGGCTGCATTTGGTTCATCGTGTTAGACGTATTCGTATTGGCCGCCGTGTTTCCTGTAAGCATACTCAGCAGGCTGTTGTTCTGCCCGTTGCTGTTCTGCGACGCCAACAAAAGCAGGAGCATCATCATCATCATGTTGTTGCCCCCGCCCATATCGCCCATGCCAAACAGCGAAGACGAACCGCCCATACCCATCAGCGCGTCCGTATACGAAGAACCGGAAGTGCCGCCCGTGCCGGAAAAATCACCGATGCCCGAAAGCGTACCCATCCCCATCATCATATTCAAAAGCTCTGAAAAAGCGCCCGTATTGGCCGCCGAATTTGTTGTGCTTGTTGTGCCAAGCGCGTTTGTATTCGCCGCAGCGGATACCCCGCCAAAACTGCTTTGCTGCGAGCTTGCCCCGTTCACATACATATTGTTCATGTAAACACTGCTTACCGGATCAGTAATTGGCATAATTTTTCCCTTTCCCGCCCTTGCGCGGTTTTAAATCTGTACTATTATAACATATCCCGCTGGCCCGCGCCAGTTTTAAATCGTGGCGACCCATCCGTGCGTGGTTTTGGAACCTGCGGCGCATTATATGCCTGCGCGGTTCAGAACCTGCGGTTCTAAAAACTCCCTTAAAGGCAAAGACATGAATAATCGTGAAATACCATGCCTTATCATCCAATAAAAGCGCCCTACACGCTTATATCAATCGCCTGCAACATAAACTGTTCCTTTTCCCCCACCAGTTGATCGGCGTTAAGCGGCGTCGCTGGCACTTCAATACGCGTCACCTTGATCTCCCGCACGGCAAAGTCACTGTTTTGCAGCTCTTTCCTAAGCTCCCCGCCCGCGTCGTGCAAATACTTCAAAACCGCGTCGTTTTCCACCCTAAACTCAATGCTTAGCTCATCCTGCTCGGCGCGCATCACAGATTCCACGCGCCCCATGTGCTGCGTCTCAAGCGCGATCAGTATCGTCGTATTTGTACGCTCCCCGTCTTCGCCCGCTTTCCGCTTGCGCTCAAAGACATATAACTCCGCCGTCTGCTGCCGCTGTGCGATCTCGAACGGTATCTGGCAATAATAAAAGTTTTCAAGGTTGTTGCCCATCTGTATCCGCGAGGAAAGGTTAGCCGCGCGCTGGGTCGCCTGGTTTTGTTCCCCTGCCGCGCGCGCAAGCGAGGAATGTACGCTTTCCATAGCCGTGTGCTGGTTTTTTAGCGAAGACTGCAGCGCTTCCGCATCCGCGCTCACATCCTGTTTCATGGGCACCAAGAACTTATTCAGCTCGTGCAGCGCCTGCTGCATCTCTTTCACCGCCGCGCTGCCATCCTGCGCCTGCCCGTCCACAGATTGTACAGGCGCGATCGCTTCCGGCGACGTGCCCAGCCCTTTTTGCAGGGGCGGGGCTTGCTCCGCCGCTTGCGGTTGCCCGGGCGCTTTAGCTGAGCTGCTCTGTGC
>QMCD01001755.1_pt1 | contig 12768 bp, 12 predicted proteins | sample 1821841 | NCBI WGS metagenome assembly QMCD01 (sample SAMN01991225, study PRJNA193472) | Termite gut metagenome, whole genome shotgun sequencing project. | isolation source: worker | host: Macrotermes natalensis | reverse complement strand
CTACAAAGATACAACTTCTTGCGGAATAAAACAAAAGAAAACTACAACAAATTATTAACAATTAAATGTTTGATGTGTTGTTAAGGGGCGACTAATTACGTTAAAAAGGGGTTTTTTGCGTTAACGTTCCGTTTTTTTTTAAGATGTCGAAACGTCTGTCTTTGCAGTATTTTCAAGGGCTTTTGCCCGCGAAAGAAGTGGTAGCGCTGGGATTCGAACCCAGGACCCCATCCTTAAAAGGGATGTGCTCTACCGGCTGAGCTACGCGACCTCCTTTTGAAAAAGGATTGCAAAATTACAAAAAAAAATTGAAATGACCAAACTTTTAGGTCATTTTTTTTATAAAAATGGGTTATTATAACGCTCAAAGCCTATTTCCGTGCGGCCTCCATGACCGGGTCTAACCGTAAAATCATCGCCCAAAGTGAAAAGTTTGTCGTAAATACTTTTTTTCAAAACATCGAAATTTCCTGTCATCAGGTCGGTTCGTCCAATGCTGCCATTGAACAATACATCGCCTACAATCACGATTTTGTCGGGATAACTGACCAGACAAATGCTGCCGTCGGCATGTCCCGGTGTGTATAACACATTAAATTCCGAATGGCCGAATTTGATTTTGTCGCCCTCCTCAACATAGACGTGATTTTGTGGCAAACGCTCTAAGGTCAAACCCAAATACTCGGCGTGTTGTGCGGCCATTCCGAATTGCGTGAGAGCGGCTTTGTGCATGGTGAGCGGCAAATTATAATTCTCGCAAACCCGCGCCGAACCAACGATGTGGTCGATGTGCGGATGCGTAATAATGATATATTTCGGCGTTAATTTTTGCTTTTCGATGAACTCGAACAAATGTTCGTATTCGCTTTCATTCGAGCAAGACGGGTCGATGATGACACATTCGTTTGTTTCGTCATAACATACGAAGCAGTTGGTTTCGATGGGATTGAAAGGGAAAATTTTAGTTTGCATTTTATTTGGTAGGGGGCGAGGCATGCCTCGCCCGTACATTATTAATTATTAATTTTTGTTAGTTGTTAATTTTTTCGCTTCGTCCCAAAACACATTCATTTCATCAAGCGTCATATCGTGAAGAGATTTGCCTTTTTGAATAGTTTGTTCTTCGAGATAATTGAATCGCCGGATAAACCTGCGATTGGTGCGTTCCAATGCATCATCGGGATTGACGTCAATAAATCGTGCGTAGTTGATGAGTGCAAACAATAAATCGCCAAATTCAGATTCGATGCGTTCGTGCGAACCTCCATTTTGAAGTTCGTATTGCAGTTCATTAAACTCTTCTTTAACTTTTTCCAAAACCTGTTCGGCATTGTCCCAATCAAACCCTACGCCTCTCGCCTTTTCCTGAATCCTGTACGCTTTCACCATTGCGGGCAAACTTTTCGGAACACCCTCTAAAACGGTTTTCCGTCCTTTTTCTTTGAGTTTGATGGCCTCCCAATTAGCTTTGACTTCATCGGGTGTTTCGGCTTTAACATCGGAAAAAATATGCGGATGCCGGGAAATTAATTTTTGGTTGATGCCGTCCAGCACGTCGTCAATAGTAAACGCATTTTTTTCTTCGCCGATTTTGGAATAAAACACAATGTGAAGCAGTAAATCGCCAAGTTCTTTTTTAATTTCGTCAAGATTATGTTCAATGATTGCGTCGGAAAGTTCGTAAGTCTCTTCAATCGTGAGATAGCGCAGACTTTCGAGGGTTTGTTTTTTATCCCACGGACAACCTTTGCGGAGTTTGTCCATGATGTCTAAAAGTTCAGTGAATTTTTGTGTGTTGTGCATAATTATTTGGGTTAATTACGAATTACGAGTAGGAGATAATTCGTAATTTTCAATTCGTAATTCGTAATTCTTTAGTTGTGTCATACATTTGAAATGGTTTTTCGGACATTTATCATATCCTAATTTTGAGCAAGGTCTGCAAGCAAGATTTTCAGTTTGAACGATTTTGTTCAAGTGTTTCAATTCCTTCGGGAAATAAGCATACATGCCAAATTCCGGAACCGTGCTTCCCCATACGGAAACAACCGGTTTTTTCAACGCTGCCGCAATATGCATAAGACCGGTATCTCCGGAAATGAGATATTTAGCATGTTGAACAACGAGCGCAGATTGATTCAAACTTAAAATTCCACAAGCATCGAACACATTGCTTTGAGTTGATTTTACTATGGTTTCAGACTTTTGTTTGTCGTGATTATCGCCGAGTAAAACAAAATTTTCGGTGGTGTTTTTACAAAGGTCTATGAGTTTTTCAATGGGGATTTGTTTGGTTGTGTGCTTACTCCCAACGGCAATAGCGATATAGCCGCTTTCTAAAAAACAGGAAGGAAGAATGGTTGAAACAGGCGTTTCTTTTTCCGGAATAAAATAATCCAAACCTTTTCCATCGTTTGTAATTTCAAACGGTTTGAGTGTTTCCAAATAACGCTCAACAACATGCGAAACACTTAATTTATGCTTCGTAAATCGTTTGAGATGCACCATTTTCCATTTGGTAAAATTACATTTTTTGAATGTTGACGCAGGTTTCCGAAGATTTAATTTAATCCGTAAAGAACGTAAGTTTTTATGTAAATCTATGATAAAATCGAAATTTTCCGCTTTCAGCGACTGCATCATTTCATTCCAATCATCTTTCAAAATATGAATCTTTGAAATATACGGATTCGCCTCTAAAATCGCCCGGTTTGCCGCTTTTGTCAAATAATGTATTTCACAATCCGATTGTAATTTCAAACATCGCACGACAGGTGTTGTCAACACAATATCGCCAATAGAACTAAATCGAATGATTAGAATTTTTTTCATTTTGCAAAGATACAAAAAAAATTCTAAATGAATGCACAACTAAAATCAGCCCCAACAATATGGAAAACAGCATGAACAAAAGTATCGGCATAATATTTGAAAGGCTAATTCTAAAATCCCAAAACGCACGGTCGTCATGAGATTGATTATCCAAATAAGCCGTTTTTCGTTGTATTTCCAATGTGTCTGTAATGCCCTTTCTCCGTGCTTCTTCTTCAATCGCAAATTTATGAAACGGATGATATTTTTGACGCAATCCGTTGTCGGGCTTGTTGAAAATCAAACCTGTGAAAATGTCTGAATAAACAAGTTCCGTCTTTCCTCCTTTCAAAGGATACATCTCGAAACGATCTTCTCCGAATGGCGTATTTTTCAAATCAAAACCAACCGGCTTATGGTCGTTCCATTCAAAGGCTTTATCCCAAATTCCCTTATGGCTGTTGATGTAGAACGGCAGAAAAAAAGTACGGTTGGGATTTTTGTCGGGCTGCATCACTGTTGCCGTTTGATTAGGAAAGCGTTCCCAAATATACTGCGCTTGATTGCCTCCTGTCAGTCGCCGAAAGGCTTTGCTATTCTTCACTTTCTCAACACCTCCGGCATAGCCGAATGCGTGGCGGTAATTGGTAATCAATAAGCACTTATGACGCTTATGGTTAGCCACCTGTTCGTTGTACCAAGTAATCACAACTTCCGCCATCAGACTGTCCCTGTTTATCTCGTTTGCACCGACTGCGACTCTTCCAAAATCCGAAAAATGATCCCAATCTATACAATCCGTGTAATGCTCCTGTATTTTTAGCGAATCCGGCAAGGTGGAGTTGAGCCGATTTAGATTTTTTATGAAATAATAAAATCCTCCCGACATGTAATTCATCAAAACAGCCGTTTCCTGTTCCAGCAAAGTATCATTTTCAAACGTCGTAGTCAAAAAACGGTCAATTTTATTCTGATGTTTGACAGAGCCGTATTCTGTAAAAACATGTCCCACATGATGAATAAAAACACTGTCTTTTACAATATCTTCAACCAATTCCCATTGTGTTGATTCTCCGTGATATTTTTCTTGCAATATCACAATATCATAATGCTCAAACAGAGATAAAATATACTCTTTGGGCGATTGATTTTGCTTTTTCAGAAAATCAATGTAAGGCTCGACTGCAGCGGATTTTGGGTATTTAGGAAATTCATAAGGGATATTAAAACCTAAGAGGGTGTTACTATGTTTGTGTTCATTATTATTCATTACTCTAAGTATCATAAAGCTGCACAATCCAAACAACAAGAAAGCAACAAAATTCAAAATAACTTTAACCTTATTTTGTTTTACGATCTCAATTCGTGTTTTAAATATTTTCGACCCTAATGTTTGTTTGAATATCAGCAAAGAAAATATGAATAGGACTAAATTAAAGAATATGATATTCAAAAAAATCGCGTAAGAATCTACTATGCCAAATATCCGGCAAGCAATATATGGAATAATAAGTAAAATCAGGTATTTCAAAAGAAAATCCCGAACAATAAGTATTTTTGATTTTGCGTTTGAATATGAAATTTGGATAGCCAATAAATATCTTCCAATCGTTTTTCCGTCGAACAATACAACTATTAACCCATAAGCAATCAGGCAAATAATGAATGTATTAAACGAATCAAGATAAAATATTTTTCGCAAACTATAATCCAAAATCAGCGAAACGGTATAAACGAAATAGAAATCCACTGCTGCGGAACACGCTATTCGCCGGGCTTTCGTCCTAATGGATTTATTTCTAATCAGCAGTCCGACAGATGTTTTACAAATAATCGAAGTCAAAACATAAATAATGAATGCAATTACTATGACCAATATTAGATGTTTGCAGGCTTTCGCCATATTTTCCAATACGACAATATCGTTGGGTGCATTTATTCCCAAAGCATTATCAAATATGATAATAAATGTCAATGATAATGCTATAATCATACATAAATCAACGAATAATGCAAAACAGAACGTTAAGAATTTTGCCATAGGTTTTTGGTTTTTTCCATTTTGCAAAGATACAAAAATTTCTAAACATATCTTTAACCTAAAATAATCATCAAAAAATAAATAATATTCATTTTTATTTGCATATTATTAAAATTATTCTTAACTTTACCGACTTCTGAAATTGTTACCATCATTCTTGTTTCTAATCTTTAATACATATTTACCATGAAAAAAATCATTCTTTTTACAGTTAGTTTATGTTTGGCTATATCCGCCATTTCTCAGGATATTACAGGCTCTTGGAACGGAATTTTAGATGTGGGAGCAGCGAAACTTCCACTCGTTATCAACATCAGCGAAAAAGATGGAAAATTTTCTGCAACCATGGATAGTCCGAGTCAAGGTGCGAAGGGAATCCCTGTAAACACAGTAGTTTTCGAGAATTTGAAATTGAGTTTTATGATTACTGCTTTAAGTGCGAAATATGAAGGTTTGGTGAAAAACGACAGTATTTTCGGTACATTCACGCAAAGTGGGATGTCGTTTCCGTTAAATTTTTCGCGAATGAATGCACCAATAATCACTAACAAGCCACAAGACCCAAAACCGCCCTATCCCTACAACTCCGAGGATGTGCGATTTGAAAATAAAAAAGCAGGTATTACCCTTGCGGGAACGCTCACGTTGCCGAAAGAAGGGCAAAAATTTTCGGCCGTTGTTTTGGTTACAGGAAGTGGACAGCAGAACAGAGATGAAGAAGTGTTGGGACATCGTCCGTTTTTAGTATTGGCGGATTATCTCACGCGCAACGGAATTGCCGTGTTGCGCTATGATGATCGTGGTGTTGCCGAATCCACCGGCGATTATAAATCGGCTACATTCGACGATTTTACAACAGATGCCGCCGCTGCTGTTGCCTATCTGAAAACCCGGAAAGAAATTAATCCTAAAAAAATCGGCGTCGCCGGACACAGCGAAGGCGGTACGATCGCATTCTTATTGGCAAGCGAAAAAAACAGCGATTTGGCATTCATTGTATCCCTTGCGGGAATGGCGATTCCGGGCGATAGTTTGTTGCAAATGCAACGCTATTTGATTGGGAAAACTGCGGGTGTTTCTGACAAAGATATTGCCCAAAACGAAGAATTGGTACGGCTTGTAGATAGTATAAGCCACGCACATTCCGACGATTTTATTTTACAAAATATGGAAAATATTATTGATAATTTGTTGCCCGATTCATTGAAAAACAACGATGCTATCAAAGCCGTATTCAAACAAGGTTTTCAGCAAATGATGAATGCAGAAATGAAATCACTGATGAATTGTAATCCTGCGCAAGCATTGAAAAATATCCAATGTCCGGTATTAGCGCTCAACGGCGAAAAAGATTTGCAAGTTCCCGCCGATGTGAATTTGAATCGTGTGAAAACGTTGGTAAAAAGTCCGGTTACTGTAAAAAAATATCCGAGTCTTAATCATTTGTTTCAACATTGTACCACCGGATTGCCTGCGGAATATGGCGTTATCGAAGAAACGATTTCACCGGAAGTGTTGAAGGATATTGCGGATTGGATTAAAAAACGATAATCATCTATCGTACCCAATCTCTTTCAAATTCTCCTCAATCATCTCTTTCAGATACTTCTGAATGCTGATGTCTTGAATGGATAAATCGTCCAAAACAACCTTGATTTCTTTGGTATCAAACACGTATTCACCTCTTGGCGTGATGTGTTTGTAGATAAATTCCAAATTCGGATTCATGGACGCCAACATTACGACAACGCCCGCAATATCGCCGATAGGAACACGATCGATGTGGTCAAACTCAAACACCGCAACGACTTTTGTGCCAACACCGAGTTCTGACGTAATTTCCAAACTGCCGTTTGCCAATTCTGCGTTCAATTTCAGCAAAGGCAGACCCAGTCCGACTTTCCGTGTTGTGCGTGAAGTCGTGTAAGGGTCGGTCACTTTCGCCAAAACTTCGGGCGACATGCCGGTTCCGTTGTCTTCAATCGTCAACACGTAGCGATTGTTGAATTTATCTTCGTCAATAGTGATCTGAATCAACGATGCTTTCGCACTAATCGAGTTTTGAGCGATGTCTAATATATGAAGGGCAAGGTCTTTCATTTGTGCAAAGATACAAAAAAAGTCCGAACTATGATTTTTTTGATTCGCCGAATTTACTTAACACAGCGGAGCGGGAATCCGAGGTATTTATTGGTGTAATTCTGAGGATAGATGATGCCACTCAAATCCAAGCGCAAATTGTACGCGTAGTCTGCGTCGAACTCCGGCTGAGACCAATAGTGTGCATCCGACCCCTGACCGTACAGCAAGCTTGCGTTAGCATAGCCACTAAATGCACCACCCCACTGATTGGAACCGGTAGCAAAATATGTCGGAAGTTCAGAAGAAACGCCTTCTCTGTTTGCTCCGGTGCCACCCATAATCTTATCCAAATTGATAAAATCTTCTTTCGTAGGAACACGCCAAGGTTCCGGACAGAGCGTACTTGCATACTTAACAACAGCGCACCACGAAAACAAATCGCCATAAGACGGAGTGGTATTTTTACGGCAATCAACATTATAATTACTTGAAGAACCGCCGTTAAAAGCATTTTTATTACAACTCGTAGCAGTAACCGGCGCCGACCAAACTTGAGTAACAGATTTTCCATCAATAGTACCGGTAATCGTTCGAGTAGTTTCTGAAACAAACGAAACCACACCAAAATTAAATGTGCCTTCAACACAACCGGTAGTAACAATCGGCTCTTCAGGCTCAACAGGCACAACCTCATCGGAACGTCCTAAAACAGTTAAGCAATCGCCAAATACATTGGTACCACTTCCGGTGGAGATATTATCCTTAATCGTACTGCCAATAATTTTGATAGGCCCTTTGGAATACACGCCACCGCCACGACCCGAAGCCGTATTGTTAATGATAAGACAATTGGCTATAACTGAGTTCTCGTCGGCAAAAACACCGCCACCGCTATTGTGCGGGTTCTTTTGAGCATAGCCGTTCTGAATCACAAAACCATTAAGTTCGGCAGAAACGCCCAAACGAACCACAGAACCAAATTTTTTCTGCGCATCAATAATCGTAGAATTAGACATCGAATCTCGTTGAGATAAATTCGATTCCGTTCCCGAAAATCCGCCGTACATTTTCACGGAATTAGGTAAAGATAGCATTTCTGTAGGATAATACGTACCTTTTTGAACCCAAATTTGGGTGCCGGATTTGGACATGGCATCGCCCAAATTGCAAGCATTTGACCACGAAGAACCATCGCCAACGCCATCGGGTTTAACGTAAATAATGGTTTGGGATTGTAGCGCCATTGCTGCAAATAGAAACATTGTAAATAGTAGATTTTTTTTCATAAGCATTTATATTTATAATTTGATTAACAAAGATACAAAAAAAATTAGAATTACACTAACTTTTTAGTGATGTTCCTGCACGGCAGCGCCAATGTAAAGCGACGTTAACAATGTGAAAACAAAGGCTTGCACAAATGATACGATGAGTTCTAAAGCACTGATAAATAAGGCAAAAACAACCGACAAAAGCGAAGATGTATAACCTAAAGCCACGTTCATATTGCCGATGATGAAAATCAGGCCAACAAAACCGAGAATGATAATATGTCCGGCCATCATGTTGGCAAATAACCGGATCATCAACACAATCGGTTTAGTGAAAATCCCCATGATTTCAACGATTGGAAGCAATGGCACAGGAAATTTCATCCACCAAGGCGCATTCGGATAATCCACCAATTCGCGGAAATACGCACGTTTTCCACTGAAATTGACAATTAAAAAGGTTAACACCGCCAATACAAGCGCAACGGCAATATTGCCTGTAACATTCGCCCCGCCCGGGAAAAACGGCACTAAACCCAATAAATTGCAAAACAAAATGAAGAAAAACAATGTGAGCAAATAAGGGAGATACCGGTCAATGGATTTGGCCGGCAGTCCGACTTTGGCAATATCGTCCCGAACAAATAAAATAATAGGCTCAAGCATATTTTGAAGTCCGGTCGGAGCCTGATGAGCGCCGCGTTTTCGATAGGTTTTTGAAACATTTAGAAAAATCACAAACAACAGAATTGCCGAAATGAGAATCGACACCACATTTTTGGTCATGGATAAATCAATAGGCAATTTTGCAGAAATATTTCCCGAAGCATCAATGTGCACAATTTTATGTTTATATTCGCCGTCTGTTACCCACCGAAATCCACGGTAATCCGAGTGTCCATGATGAAATCTAGATGACATAAACGCATAAAATTTTCCCTCGTAAATCAATAAAATCGGCAAAGGAATAGAAATATGAGTTTTCCCAATGGTCATGATATGCCATTCATGATTGTCCAAGATATGTTCGATAATCATATTTCCGGCCTTAAATTCGTCTTCACGCACTTCTGCACGCGAACTCAACGGCAGAGCCATGAAAACTAAAATCAGACCATATAGTATTCTTTTCGCAAACATTTTACAAAGTTACGAAAAAGTTTTGAAAAATAGAAATAAAATTACCTGCTACCCTCCGAATGATTCAGCGAAACCATCCAACGGTGAAAAAACCAAACTTCCAACGCAAAGAAAACCAAGTAGTAAACCAAAAAGTCAATTAAGAATTGAAGCGCATTGGTTTTTATTGCAAACACGTAAATAGCCATCAAAACCAAAAAAATCACTAACTTTGCAGTTTTAGCCACTTGGTATTGCCTAACCAAAGTTTTGAGTTTGTGCTGTGCGAATTTTTGTACGAATGCAAACACTAACCACTGCAAACCGGCAATAACGAGTAACTCGATAAACCAAAGCGGATGCACGATATTCGGCCAATATTCTCGTCCGAAAGACGATACAATACCCAACAAAACAACGGCAATGAGAATGTATGTCGTGTATTTTTTTAGAGGAGATGTTGAAGCCATAATTTTAATTTTTTTCAAATGGAATTTCGTTTCTGTTGAGGTTCATCCTGCAATGCCCGTGGAATATAGCGCCGGTTTCGATAGAAATTTTATCGGTTTGCACATCTCCCACAAGTTTGGCGCTTGCTTTGAGTGCCAAATGTTGTTCCACATCAACGCCGGCCGTGATTTGGCCTTCAAATTCGCCATTTTGACAAACGATAGTTCCGGTGATACTTCCGGCTTGTCCTACAATAAGACGGCCTTTCGTTGATATATTTCCTTCAAAACTACCGTCAATGCGAATATTTCCTGCCGTGTGAAATTCGCCTTTTACAATGGTTCCGGTACTGATGATGTTGTAGGAGTTTAGAGTTTCGGGTTCTTTTGCCATAATAAAAAATATTGAGTGATGATTTAATCGAAGAATCGGGGTGTTGCTTCGGAGTTTTCTTCGTCCGTAAGTTTCATCCGGTAGTTGAGCATGATTTCGTGCGAACCGTATGTTCGTACATTTTTGAAGGCGCTACCGATTTTGAAATCGTAGGAATAGCCAAGCCTGAAACTTGTGCCAAGGTTAAAGCCTATCATAGCGCTAATCGCATCGCCATTCCGCCAAGATGCGCCAATCCAAAATTTATCGGCAATCGTAAAATGTCCGCCGGCCTCATACAATACATCAATTTTTTTGATGATATTGAGAGAATCGCTTTGAACATCTGAGAACACACTCATAATTTGAATTCTTGGCGTAAACAGGACATTCTCGCCAAATTCAAAAATATAATCCGCAAACATATACGCATGCAGCGGAAGTTTGAACCAATCATTTTTCGGAAAGAAATAGCGGGTAATATGCGTTGCCGATAATCCAAAAGAAAATTCGGGTGTTGAATATGTCATGCCGATACTCATATCCGGACGGGTTCTAACCATGCCATTAGTGGCCATATTAATGATGTCAGGATCGGTTTCGGGATCCAAAAACAAAATATCGCCGCCAAATCGCCGTGTAAATAAACCGGCGCCTATTCCAAGGGAAAGATATGCCACAGCGCCCACTTCAATATGATATCCGTAAGCAAATATCATGTTGAGCATATTGTTGTTGCCTACCCTGTCGTTAATTAAGGAAAATCCAACGCCGGAGCGAATATCTTCGATATAACCTTGTGCGTTGAAAGCCTGTGTCAACGGCGCATCTTCAAAACCTGCCCATTGTTGACGAATAAACAAGTTGGCATTGGCATAATTGGAAAATCCGGTTGCCGAAGGATTGAAGTTGATTTTTGAAAGGGTTTGCTGACTCAATTGAACATCGGCCTGTCCCCGCGCAAAAAAACCGAGAAACAAGATTAAAATAAGAATATAAAATCGAATTAACTTCATTATCTTGCCGAATTATTTTCGTTGTTTTCTTAATAACATTTGGGCTTCGTGAATAGTTATACGTTGGCCATTAAAGAATGCAACGACATAAGATTCTTTATTCGTATCTAATATCTTTTGATTCAATTTGCGGGCCTGATCCAAATTCGAAAATTCGCAAGCCGTGAATTTATAAAGGCCATCACGATCCAAATAGTAAGAAAGCTTACATTCCGGAACGGCGTCTAACACATCTTTGAAGTAGAACATCGGAAATTCGGGCGCTTCCCTAAATGCACCGAGTTGAACCCTAAACCAAAGACCTTTTTTACCGAGCGGACTATCTTCGGGAACTTCATACTCTTGGTTTTTGAGTTTATTGGTCGCATTAGGATCGTACAAACGAATGGTCGTTCGGCGGTTAAGCGCATGTTCGTCTTCGTTGGTCGAATTTTTTATCAAAGGATCCGATTTCCCGACAGCTCTTGTAATCAACCGGCCCATGTCCAAACCTTTTTTACGAATGTATTCGATAACGGTATTCATACGTCGTTCGGTCAAAGCCACGTTGTAATCGGAAGAACCGCGTTCGTCGGCATGAGACGTGAGTTCAAATTTCAAATGCGGATTTTTGATAGCAATGATAATCATCCGGTCTAATTCCCGATAACCATCTTTGATGATTTCGGATTTATCAAAATCATAATACACATTATTCACATAGATTTCGTCGCCCACTTCGGCCAATTTAGGCATACATTCATAAATGACGTAATCCTTGGTGGCCACGGTTTTGATAACATCCGACCGTTTAATATGACTTGGTAAATTAGCCATATCATCACCGGCCAAATAATTTCGAACGTTGATTTCATATTTGGTGTTTGGCGCCAAATCGAAATAAGTTACATATCCGCCGTTGTCGGTCAGTTTCAGAATTTTCTTGTCATCGCCGGCATCCACAAACAGAGGCTCTCTAACATTTTGTCGTTGCGGTTTTTGATCACAATCCTTGCATTCGGTATCTTTCGGCAAAACAGCCATATTCGCTCTTCGGTTCGGATCGTTGATACGGTCTTTGTAATTATCAACCGCCCGCAAGTCAACACTTTCACATTCTCTTCGTTTTTCATTTACACACTGAATGATTTCTTCGGGTGTCATACCGGGTTTCATACATTCGGCTAAAAGATTCACCGTGTCGCACTCGTTATCATTCACCGTAGCCTTATAAGTAAACACCGGATTATCTATTTCTTCCAAACCATCGGCCCAAGACAAATCTTCTTCCTCTGTTCCGAGAATTAAATAGCTCATCGGCTCTTCCAAAGGAGCAAACTTATCTCGTAGATTATCCACTAATTTGTTGGCCAACTTGTCAACAACAGCACCAAGCGGGTTATTCACGCCCAACGAGTAATCTGTCGTACCATTTACGTAGAAATCGTCCGGACTTTTCACCTTAATTTTTTGAACAAACGTTACCGAATCTTTGAATACGGAAATAGGTAAATCCAATGAATCGCCACCCAACTTGAACGGATTTGGAATGGATAGCGGTTCTTTGTTGGCTTCGGGTTTTCCTATTAATTCATATTTCTCATTATCAGGAATATATGAAAATAAT
>QMCD01002065.1_pt1 | contig 12774 bp, 10 predicted proteins | sample 1821841 | NCBI WGS metagenome assembly QMCD01 (sample SAMN01991225, study PRJNA193472) | Termite gut metagenome, whole genome shotgun sequencing project. | isolation source: worker | host: Macrotermes natalensis | reverse complement strand
CCGGACCGGACGTCGGGATGAATACCGCAACGAATGACGGAAATGTCGCGCGAAAACGGCCCGCCGCGGCGCTGTTCATCGTTTTGGCCGCCCTCGCGCTGCTCGGCGTTTTCGCGACCGGCGCGGTCACGGGCCTGTTCCGGCAAAGCCGTTCGACGGACAAGGCTCGTTTTCGTGCCGAGTTCGAACTGCTTGCCGGGGATTTCCTGCGTCACGGAAAAACCGGCGTCTTCATCGTCGACGCCTCGCTTTTGCGCACCCCCGACGACGTCCGGGTTGAAATCATCGCGAGCGAACCGGCGGTGCGGGTCGCCGAAGCATCCTTCGCCGCGGACGAAACATCCCCGGTGGTTCGACGTGAAATTCGCGTGGAAGCATCGAGCGACGGCGAATGAATTCCGGCTTTTATACCGAAGCCGGTTGAGTTTTCCGTTCTATCCAGGTATCACTATCCGTAACCCCCGCGCACAACCCATACGACAATCCATGTCTCGTTTCATCGAAAACCGATTCGCGTTGAAAGCGTTTACGTTACTGGAACTGCTGATCGTCATCGCGATCATCGGGATGCTGATCGCCCTGCTCCTGCCCGCGGTCCAGGCGACTCGGGAAAGCGCGAGGAGAATGCAATGCGTCCATAACATGACACAGGTCGGAATCGCGATGAAACAGTTCGAGGAAACGCGGGGGATGTTGCCGCGCGGGACCCGCAATCCGGAGGGCCCGATTCGCAACGTCCCGATCGGGGACCATCTCGGCTGGATTCCGCTCCTTCTGCCCTACATGGAACTTTCCAGTTTGGCGGCGCATATCGATTACACCCGGGGACCCTACGCCCCGGTCAACCAGCCGGTTTGGGTTCGCGACGCACCGCCTTTCCTTCTCTGTCCTTCGCAATACGCGGGCGACGGACAGGTCAATCCGACCTACATGGCCTGCCACGGCGGAACGGAAACGCCGATCGACACGGACAACGACGGCGTGTTTTATTTGAACAGCCGGTTGCGGAGCCGCGATATTGAAAAAGGAACGTCGCATACGATTTTTCTCGGAGAAGGGGTGACCATCAATTCCTATTTGGCCCGCGGCGGCAGTGCGCCGTCCGGCGGCGCGTACAGCGGGCTCGGCTGGATGTCGGGAACGCCCGGGACCATTCGAAACACCGGATCGCCGATCAACCAGACGTTCCCGACCGCCGTTTGGCCGCTTCCGTTCCGCGACGGCGTGAAACAGATCGACGGGTATCCCTGGAGCACGAACGTGTACGCCGATTCCGATGTCGACACCGGTGAGGCGGCGTCCGACAAGGCGTCCGACAAGGTGTCNNNCCGGCAAGGATACCGGCAAGGCGTCCGATAAGGCGGCGGAAAAAGCCGCCGAAGCCGCCGCCGTCCAAAAGCAATTGGATGCGCTTTGGGGAACCGTCATCCCGGAACAGTATTACGTCGGCGGCTACGGTTCCGTTCATCCCCAGGTGTCCAATTTTCTTTTCGGCGACGGTTCCGCGCGTCCGTTAAATCAAATGATCGACCCGGTCGTCTACTCCGATCTCGGACGACGGCACGGCGTCGCCCCGTAATTCGGCGTGTAGGCGAGCGGCGCCGTCGGGAAAAATCGTGATCTCCTGGACCGCACAATCGGGTGAAGCCAGCGCTCTTTTTCAATTGCCGAAATCTTCCGCCGACCCTGTCTTTTTTCGGCTGCCGTTCACACGGCCCGGGTTGTTCCCGTCACGGGTTTTCCCGTCGCGTCTGTTTTCCTGTCGCGCTTGTATGCCCATCGCGCCTGTTTTTCTGTCGCGCTTGTGTGCCCATCGCGATTGTGCGGCTTATAGGGAGTCGCCGTTTTTTTTTCGCCAATCGCCTCCTTTGGGACGAAAAAGGGAGTGGAATGGATTTCCCCCTCAATACGGCGAGGGTTCGGGTACGGATTCCTTTTTTTCCGCCTGCACTTTGCCTATCGGGAGAAAGGTTCCATGCACAAGACGACATTTCGTGTCGTGACGCGCGGCGTCGAGGGAGAGCTGCGCATTCGCGATTACGTTTCCGAAGATGAAATCACCCGTCGACATATCCAGATCGGCGTCGACGATTGCAGCACGAATTTGAGTTTGCGCGGCCGCCCCGTGTTCAAGGGATTGATCGGCCCCATGCCCGACGGACACGGCGTGATTCGGTACGAATCGCCCGAAGTTTTCGAAACCCTGACGAAGGAATGGAGCGGCAACAAGAAGAAAATGCGCACCAGGAAAGTCGCCCGGCACTGATCGGTGAAAATGCCGGAAGCGGCAGGGCGGCTTTCCACTCCCTTCCGGTCACCGCCCCGATTGGGTCGCCCTAACTTTTTTTGCCGGCGATTTTGCGATACAGTTCGGCGTATTGTTCCAGGATGACCGGTTCGGCAAAATGTTCGCCGACGAAACGCCTGCCGTTTTCGCCCATCCGTTTCCGCACTGCGTCGTCGTCGAGCAGTCGAATGAGGCGCTCGGCAAATGTCCCGGGATCACGCGGCGGGACGAGGAAGCCGGTTTCTCCCTCCCGGACGATTTCGCCGAGTCCGCCGACGTCCGTGACGACGGCCGGGAGGCCGACGGCGGCATATTCGAGCACGGCGTTGGAAAAACTTTCCGAATGACTCGAAAGCGCACCGACGTCGAAGAGCGGCATCATTCGCAACGGATTTTCCAATCCGCCGCACCAGAGGATGTGACGGTCGATCCGTAATTCCTCGGCCATCTTCCGCAAGTGCGCCAGGTGCTCGGGAAGTTGCTCGCCGACCATCGGGAAATACGTTTCGGGATGCGCCGCCAGCACCGCGGGCACCGCTTTCAAAAGCGTTTCATGATCTTTGACGGGGCGCACCGTGGCGACCATTCCGACCAACTTCGCGCCGGGATCGGCTCCGGGCGGGAACGGCAGCATCGCCCGGCTCATTTTTTTCGCCATCGCCTCGCGCAACCGCTCTTCCGGCAAGGGGTTGCGAATCACCTCGATGCGATCGAGCGGCGTCCCCTCCAGCCGATGCGCCGCCTGCCGGGCCGCTTCGCTGTTCGCGACGAACCGGGTCCCGAAAAGCCGTAACAACCTGTAAATCGTGCGGGATTCCCGATTGATATGGTAACCGCAATCGCGTCGGTTCCCGAGCAGGCATCCGCGCCGTGCAAGTCGGGTCGCCAACAGACCGGCCAATTCCCCCAACGGGCTGAATGCCTGGACGACGTCGATTTCGTGATCGCCCAGGTAACGGGCCAAATGCCGCAACCGCTTCCACCAGTTCCATTTCCCATGTCCGTAGAGATCGCCGAACACGAGCGTTTCCGCCGGAAGGCGCGCCGGATCGGTTCCCCGCGTATGCGAAAAGACGATGCAATGCCCCTCGCATCCGTGTCCCTCGCATCCGTGCCCCTCGAATCCTTTACGGGGAAAATGGCGGAGCAACCAGAAAAGATGTTGTTCCGTCCCTCCGCGGCTGCTTGAGAGATGATCGATCAGGTAAAGAATGCGTATCGGCGACATGGCGACCTTCCGTATGGCAAAAGTCCGTGAAAGCCACACCCACGGTCATGGTAGCACAAACGCGATTCATCCGCAAGCGACCGTGTCCCACCGTGTGGCACAGGCGGGGGTACTGTCGGACACCGTCTACCTTGACACAAGGGGCTTTGCGGGGATAATGATAGGGCAACGATAGGGTTCCAGGGGCGACCGTGACGCCGTTGTGATGTGGTTGTATTCTTACCGTGTTTTCACCGTATTTTCATGGCGGCGCGTCGTCGGCCGACGTGTCCGGCTTCTGTCTCGTGAAGGAAATCCGATGCCCACGAACGAGTTGCGCGAAAAGCATCCGGTTTTTTTGTTGTCAAATTCGTGTTCACTCATGACACGCTTAAATCCATGACCCGATATCCCACGCTCCACGTCGAGAATTTTGCCGGAATACGCCGGGCGGACATCGAGCTGGCCCCGCTGACGTTGTTTGTCGGCGACAACAACAGCGGCAAGACGTACCTGGCGACGCTGATCTGGGGGCTGGATGAGGTGTTGTCTCTTTTTGCCTCAGTGGAGAATGCACCGTCAGAATTGCATCTGTTGCGTGAATGGATAAACCATGACATGAACACGCAGGATCGCAGAAATAAGTCGTCTCTCGTTATTTCGGAGGACATCCATAACGCGATCGTCAACAGTTTCAACGAGGTGTTGGCAAGCTCCAATTGGGGTGCGAAATGGATTCAGGATATATTCCAATCAGAATGTATTTCGGCGGGAAAATTTTCGATTGCCATCCCTTTTCAAGCCGGCAATTCGATTGTTTTAGAGCGTGGGAAAGATTACCATCAATGTCATTTCAAACGCGCCGGCAGGGAGATATGGAGTACACCTGCGAAAGTATACGATGTTGCGGATACTGATGTCGCAGCTTATATGCTCAATACCGGTGTTTTGGACATACTCTGGAATTACGTCGCTTATTTTTTGAACATCGCTCCTTTGCGTGCGAAGCGATCCCATTTCCCCGATTCCCGAAGCGGCCTTTTACTCACCTACCGTACCGTTGCCGGCGAATTGCTCAAAGGGAATCATGCGGACTACAAATTAACGGCCCCACAGATGTGGTTGATGGCCCAGCTTGCGAATGGCTCCACGAAGGAGCAGACGGCCAATCAGAGCGTTGCCACAATCGTCGAGTTTATCGAATCAGAAAAGATGATTCGTGGTAAAGTGGTCGTCAAGGAAAACGGATTAAACGAGTATTTTTATACCCCTAAGGAGCTCGGCCAGGAAATACGGATGAACCTCTCTTCCGGCGTGGTGACGTCGCTGGCTCCGTTTTTGGCGGCGCTCAAATATGGCAGTATCGGCAATCGCTGTTTCATCGAAGAGCCGGAAATGTCGTTGCACCCGGAGTTAGAATGGCGGATGGCCCAGGTCTTGGTGCGGCTGGCCAACTCGATTGGCATGGTACTGGCCACCACACATAGTGCCACGATTATTCAGCATGTCAATAACATGATTAAGCTGTCCAACCGGGAAGACGGGCGGGAACTGGCGAAAGAGTACGGTTACGAACCGGAGGATATTATTTCCTCGGATATGGTGCGCATGTATCAGTTCGATGTGAATGAAAATGATGGTATGACGGGAGTTAAGCCATTAGAGCATGGCGTCAACGGTTTTGCTGTGCCGACTTTTGGGTACTACTTGCGAGAATTAAAAGATCAAATTTGGGCTTTTCAAAATGACGCAGAATGACACTCGTGCAGAATTTTCACAAATACATACAAGGCGTTGAGTTTGTTCAATCTGTCGCGCAAGGTGACAGATTTGAGCATATTATTTCGGAAAAAGATAAGAGTGGTCTGATGACTTTGGTGGTGGGCATGGATTCGATTTCGCATCGAATTGATTTGCCGTCAAAAAAAGTTCTCATCCATCTTTTGAAAAACCAGCGACGCGCCGATAGTGTCATTTGGGAAAAACGTGATGAGAGCACATACCGACTCCATATTTTTGAACTAAAACGTACCGTTACTGAAGCAAAATGGCAACTCATCAAAGACCAATTTCAAGGAGCGTTTTTTGTCAGTCTGTGCATTGCCAAAATTTTGGGGCTGGAAGTTGATACGCACGTTGGTTTGTACACCGTTTATTACGAAGACCAACTGGATGCCGTTGATAACTTTACCGATAATGCACTGAGTGACGTAGAACCCGATTTGCCGGCCAAGACGAAAAAAGCGATTTTGGAATGGACGAACGATTTGTGTCCCTTCGATTTTACAGGCTATTTAGGCCAAATCAAATTTCTCCACAAGAAAATTCATCTTCCCAACATCAAGGACGGAATCCCTGTCGGAACGCGCTACATAACAGGTTAGTCCAATCTGAGTAACACCATGCAAACAAACGAACTTCGCGAAAAACATCTGGCATGATCCGTATCAACCAACCGCTAAACCCCGCATCCATTGCCCAGCCCGATCACCTCTACGTTGCCGACGCGTTCGACGTTTTGCCGTGCTGCGAGGACGCGGGTTGCGATCTTGTCATCTGCGACGGGCCCTACGGAGTGACGACGAATGATTGGGACCGTGTTGCCAATATTCAAGAATTCAACTTGAATCTCATCAAAATTTTCTCGCAAAAATTGAAGCCCGGCGGGGCGTTGTATTTGTTTGGCAAACCGAATTGCATCGATTTCATCGATTACCGCCCTTACCTCCATTTGCGGTCGAAAATCGTTTGGTATCAGCCCAGCCGTTTGGCGCAAGGACGGTTGAATTATACGAACAATTACGACATCATCTGTTATTTTATCAAAGGAAACAAGCCGAAAACGTACAATTTGGACGACATCCGGGTTGCCCAGCTTGTGGAACTGGAACACCGCCTCCGTTGTGAACGAGTGCCGTCCGTGAAAAATGGCCGCTACGGAAAAACAAAATTTGATGACCGAGGCAAAAATCCCGGCGACGTTTGGGGAGACATTAAGCAATTGACCTATAAGTCGCAGGAATTGGTCGGTCGTGAAGCATTGAACACCATCCAAAAGCCGGAACGCTTGATGGAGCGGCTCATTAAAGCCAGTTCCAACGAAGGCGATCTTGTGCTTGATCCGTTTGCGGGGGTGGGAACGGCTCTGGCGGTTTGCAAAAAACTGGGCAGAAATTTCATTGGCATTGAAAAGAACCCCGAATTTGCCGAAATGGCGGAAAAAAGAATAAAATTGGCGGGAAAAGAAATCAAGCAGGGGTTGTTACAGTATGCCGAGTGACATTTATCACAAAATTATCGACTTGGTGCTGAAAGCGGCAAAACTGGCACGCGCTGTCGGTATCAATAATCTCTTGCAGCCGGGGTTGGTCAAAGAGATGATTATTGCCGACATTTTGGGGCGTGAATTGATTACCACAAAACGTGATGCCGATGCGCACGCGATTGGAAATCCAAACGAAAAATATGAGTATCTGTCGTGCAAGAAAGGTAGTTCTGGGCAACTGGATCGCATGTTCAAAGCACCGAAAGAGAAACGCAAGGAATCCCTTGAACGCATTACTCGAAATCACCGGATTTATTTTGCCATTTTCTATGAGGAAGAGCAAACGAAATGTAAAGTGATTTACGAAATCCTGCCGGATGTAATGGTTGCAGAAACGGAGCGGCAACTAGATCGCAGCAGTAACGCTATTTCCCATGTTGGTTTTACCGAAGCATGGGCAAGAGAAAACGGAAAAATAGTCCATCAAGACAAATAACCACTTAACACCATGCAAACCAACGAACTTCGCGAAAAATATCTGGCGTTTTTTGAAACCAAGGGCTGCGTACGCAAACCGAGCGACGTGCTCGTGCCCCGGTGGGACCCCTCCGTCCTGTTCACCCCGGCCGGCATGAACCAGTTCAAAGACCATTTTCTCGGCCGCTGTAAGCTCGAATTCACCCGTGCGACGACCTGCCAGAAATGCCTGCGAACCGGCGACATCGACAACGTCGGCCGCACGGCGTATCATCACACCTTCTTCGAAATGCTCGGCAATTTCAGCTTCGGCGACTATTTCAAACGGGAAGCGATTCACTGGGCCTGGGAATTCCTGACCGACCGAAAATGGCTGGCTCTCGATCCGGCCAAACTCTCGGCGACCGTTTACAAGGACGACCGGGAAGCGGCCGATATCTGGACCAGCGAAATCGGGTTGCCGACAGAAAAAGTCCGTTTCATGGACGAAGACGAAAACTTCTGGCCGGCCAGTGCTCCAAGTCTTGGTCCTGACGGTGTTTGCGGTCCGTGCAGCGAAATTTATTACCGGACGCCGTTGGGGGAAGTCGAAATCTGGAACCTCGTGTTTACCCAGTTCAACCGGGTGGGCGATCCCACTCCCGACGGTGGGCCCGGCGGCGGGCACGGCAATTTGCGGCCGCTCCCGAGTAAGAATATCGATACGGGAATGGGGCTTGAACGGACCGCGGCGGTGCTCCAGGGCGTCGAAACGAATTACCACATCGACATTCTCAGGCCGATCGTCGAGTCAGCCGGGGAAATCCTCGGCGTCAAATACGATCCGGCTGACGACAACGGGCGACGCTTGCGCCGGATCACCGACCACGTCCGGGCCTGCACGTTCGCGGTTCATGAAAACGTTTATCCCGGCAACAAAGAGGAAAAATACGTGATCCGGCGTCTCCTGCGCCGTGCCGTGCTCGACGGGCGCCAAATGGGTTCCCGGGAATCGTTCCTGTACAAACTGGTCCCGATCGTCGCCGAAATGATGAACGTGCCGTATCCGGAACTGACCGGGACGATTTCCCGGGTTCAACAGGTCATCAAGGGCGAAGAAGAGCATTTTATCGGGACCATCGACAACGGGCTCGAACGGATCGCCAAAGTCTTCGATTCGATGAAGGTCGAGAATCGTTCGCGGGTCAACGGTTCGGAAGTTTTCGAAATGTACCAGACCTACGGCTTTCCGCCCGAGTTGTTCGAAACGCTCGCGGCGGAACAAAACCTCACGTTCGACTGGGACGGTTTCAAACGGGAGATGGAACGACACGGCGAAATCTCCGGTTCCGCCGAGAAGAATTTATTGTTCCAAAAAGACGTTCTCGAAGGCGTCAAGAAAAAGCACAAGACGGATTTCCTCGGTTACGACACCCTGAAAGTCGACGACGCGACCATCGTCGCCATCGTCGCCGGCGGGGAACTCGTCGAAAAATACGATGAAATCAACGCCCCGGAACCGGTCCGAATCGTCCTGGACAAGACGCCGTTTTACGGCGAGAAGGGCGGACAAGTCGGCGACTTGGGAGTGCTCACCGCGCCGGGAGTCGTTTTCAACCTTGTCGCGACGCAGATCGACGGCGACCTGATCGTACACGTCGGACGGCTTGAGGCGGGTTCGGTCGCGGTCGGCGATACGGTTTGTGCCCTGGTCGAATGGCAGCATCGCCGGCAAGTCGCCCGCGCCCACACGGCGACGCACCTTTTGCACCATGCCCTGCGCGAACACCTCGGTTCCCATGCCGAACAACAGGGTTCGAAAGTCGACGCCGATGTGTTGCGATTCGACTTTACGCATCCGCAGGCGGTCGACAAGGAAACGTTGTCGAGCATCGAGCGGGCCGTCAATCGTTCGATTCTCGGCGGTGACGCGGTGCAATCGGCGGCGATGCGCATCGAAGCCGCCCGGGAAACCGGGGCCATGATGCTTTTCGGTGAAAAATATCCCGAAACCGTGCGCGTCGTGGTCATGGGCGCGAGCAAGGAACTCTGCGGCGGAACGCATCTCGCGAACACCTCGGAAATCGGCTTGTTCAAAATCGTTTCGGAATCAAGCGTCTCGGCGGGCACGCGGCGCATCGAAGCGATCACGGGCATGAAGGCGGTCGAGCGGATGCTTAAAAACGACAATGCGCTTGCATGTGTCGCCCAAGCGCTCAAGGTTTCACCGGACGACGTTCCGGTCCGGGTCGAATCGTTGCTCGCGGAGGTCAAGAAGCTCAAGAAAAACACGGCCGAATCGACCGTGAAGCAGGATAAAGCCTCGGTGGAAGCCATGATCGGGAACGCCCAAACCTTCGGCAACACGAAAGTGATTTTCCAGGTTCTCGACGGGGTCAACGCAAACGATGCCAGGGGATTGATCGACACCCTGCGTCAAAAACTGGACAGCGTCGCGGTTTTTTTCATCGTCATGCAGCCTGAAGATAAAATCATGCTCCTGGCCGCCTTGAGCCGCGATTTGGTTGCCGATGAACGCAGCGCCGTCGATTGGGTCAACGACGTGGCCGCCGTTCTCGGAGGCAAAGGGGGCGGTCGTCCCGACATGGCCCAGGCCGGCGGTAAAGACCACACGAAAACCGAAGGACTGCTCGCGACGGCACGGGAATGGATACAAAACATTCTGTGAAATGGAGGGGGACCGTTTTATGACCGGCATGGCCAAGACGCCGCAACCGATCCCGTACCAGGGAAGCAAGAGAGGGATCGCCGCGAGGATACTGGAGTTTTTTCCGGAAAAAGTCGACCGGCTCGTCGAGCCCTTCGCGGGGTCGGCGGCGCTCTCTCTTGCCGTCGCCTCTCGGAAGGAAGCCCGGAGGTTTTGGTTGAACGACGCCCACGGACCGCTCATGGATTTATGGGCGGCGATTATCGAAACCCCGGAAGAACTCGCGGCATCCTACCGTTTCCTGTGGAACGACCAACTGGGACGGAAGAAGGAGTATTTCAACCAGGTCCGCGAGCGGTTCAACAGACTCCACGAACCGGTTGATTTTCTTTACCTGCTGGCGAGGTGCGTTAAAGCGGCGATTCGTTACAATTCGCGTGGGGAATTCAACAATACGCCGGACAATCGACGCAAAGGGGCCCGACCGGAGGAAATGCGCAATCGCCTCCTTAGCGCATCGCGCCTGCTCGGTAAGCGGGTGCGGCTCACCTCGAAAGACTACCTCGATGTTCTTGACGGCTGTACTCCGAACGATCTGGTTTACATGGACCCGCCGTACCAAGGGGTCTGCCGCAACCGGGATCAACGCTACTGCCCCCGTTTCGATCACGGTGAGTTTTGTCGCGCGATTGAAAGACTGAACGCTCGAAATATCCGGTTCATTATTTCCTACGATGGCAGGACTGGCGAAAAAATTTATGGCGAACCGATCCCCTCGAATTGCCGCCTGACACGTTTCGAGATTTTTGCCGGGTGTTCCTCGCAAGCGACGCTGCTGGGACGGCGGGAGGAAACCGTCGAATCGCTTTACCTTTCGCCGAATCTCGCCGCGTCGTCGCCGTCCCGTTCACGTAAACAAGTCCAAAAAATGCTGTGGTCGTAGAGCGATGAGAAAGAAACGGAAAGGTCGGTATCCCGAGGAATTCCTTGAAAAACTCAAAGGGGTTACGGCTAAACGCGCAAAAACGGTTATCGACCACATTCTCGAACACGGTTCTATTTCGACCGAAGAATTGAAGGACATTTATGGCTATGGTCACCCGCCGCGCGCCGTCAGGGATGTTCGCGAACAGGGAATACCCATTGGAACATTCGGCGTAATCGGAAAGAACGGTCGCAAGATCGCGGCGTATCGGTTGCCCCATCGTCAGTCGAAGCGGGAAAATCGGAAGGACGAAAAGTTCATTCCAAGAAACTCAAAGAGAGCCTCACCGAATTACAGGAATCGCGGTGTGCGATATGCTCGACGAAGTATGAATCGCGTTATCTGCAACTGGATCATCGCGTTCCTTTTGAAATCGGCGGTGAAACGGGCGCCTTCATGTTGCTCTGCGGTTCATGTAACCGCGCGAAGTCCTGGTCTTGCGAACACTGTCCCAATACGCACAGTGAGAAAAATGTCGAGACATGCACACAATGCTATTGGGCAAGCCCTGGTGGTTACTCACATGTCGCAACACAACCATTTCGGCAATTGCGTTTGACTTGGAAAGGTGAAGAGACGGACTCGTTCGAGGCGATGAAACATTTGGCCGAAAAGACCGGGTCCCGGTTGCCGGATTTTGTGAAACGCATTCTGGAAAACCTCTTGGTTGACGACTGAAACCATTCACGCCGACGATCAAATCGCAAATGAAAATCGGCGGCCCCGGGAATGATCGTTCGAAATCGAAACAGGCGACTTTTTTCGAAGGTTGAGTATGTTTATCAGTATCGACGGCGGCGACGGTTGCGGAAAAAGCACGCAAATGGAGTTGTTGCATCGTTGGTTGCGCGATCGCGGCTGCGACGTCGTTCTCTGCCGTGACCCGGGAAGCACGCCGCTTGCCGAACATATCAGGGATATCCTGCTGCATGGAACGACGTTGGAAATCGTCCCGACGGCTGAAATGCTCCTGTTCATGGCCGCCCGGGCGCAGATGGTCGCCGAAGTCGTCCGGCCCGCGCTCGACGCGGGAAACGTCGTGTTGTGCGATCGTTTCCTGCTGGCGACGATCGTCTACCAGGGATACGCGGGCGGGGTTCCGCTCGACGCGATTCTCGATGTCGGAAAAATCGCGACTCAAGGCGTCCTGCCGGACGTCGGAATCGTACTCGATATTCCCCGGGAAATCGCCGTTCGACGGATGGAACATCGCGGAGTTCCCGACCGCATGGAAGGCAAGGGAGAGGCGTATCACGAGCGGGTTCGCAACGGCTTCCTCGTCCATGCCGCCGCCGAGCCGCAGCGCTACGTCGTCGTCGATGCGACCGGGTCGATCGAAGAAGTCGCCGCGACGATCCGTGCTGTTATCTCGCAAAAACAACCCCTTGACATGCGTCTGACTTGTGTTTGATATGCACCGTGCCCCAACAATACACCCCAAAAAAGATCATTGAGGAAATATGACCGTACGCACTCGCTTCGCTCCCAGCCCGACGGGTTACCTCCATATCGGCGGTGTTCGGACCGCTTTGTTTTGCTGGCTGTTCGCCCGTAAACACGGCGGGCAATTCATCCTGCGGATCGACGATACGGACCGGCAACGCAACGTGGAAGCGGCGCTCGCCCCGATTCTCGACGGGTTGCGCTGGCTCGGAATCGACTGGGACGAGGGACCGATCGTCGACGGGCCGCACGCTCCCTACTACCAGTCGCAACGCAATGACCGGTACCGCGACGCCGTCGAACGCCTGCTTGAAAACGGTTTCGCTTATCGTGATTACGCGATGCCGGACGAAATCCAGGCGGAACGGGATGCGGCCATCGCTTCCGGCGGCACGTTTACGTACAGCCGGCGCTGGATGGCCGAATCCGAGGACGATGCCCGGCGGTTCGAGGCGGAAGGCCG
>QMCD01001754.1_pt4 | contig 12775 bp, 12 predicted proteins | sample 1821841 | NCBI WGS metagenome assembly QMCD01 (sample SAMN01991225, study PRJNA193472) | Termite gut metagenome, whole genome shotgun sequencing project. | isolation source: worker | host: Macrotermes natalensis | reverse complement strand
TTTGAAATTTAAGGCGTGTGCGAAATCGTTGATCCCCGTACAGTTCCCCAAATTGAAAGTCAAGCCTAGATAGTGGGGGTAGGTCTGGTCTCGTCCCTTGTCCTAGCTAGCATTATATTTACATATTGCAAGATGTGATAGTGCTTTTGTGATTTTATTGCATTACATCGATGAATGCGTTTTAATCATCCTTTGTAGTGCTGTTCTCCACATCCTAGCTAGCATTATATACAAGTGCTTATATGTTGAGAGTGGATTAGCGTTTTTTGTATTTCATTGATGAAACATGTTTTTCTGCTTGTTTGGTGTCTGTGTTATTTCTTCCGAATTAATGCCTTTGAATACGGAATAATGGCGGCTTCTTTGTCGCTTACAACGGTGTTAATAACTAGCTTTTTCATGGTTTTTGCTCCTTTTAATAATTAGCGTTTAATATGTACTGAACTGGTCTGGTCACCTATAGGGATATGACCATGTCCAGATAGACTAAATAGTCATGTCTGAACCAGCCGTACAAGAGATTAAAATCTCTCTTGTCCGGGCGGTCAGGGGTTCCGCTGGGCATGTGGACAAAGTATGTTTTGACCACTTGATCACTTCTGTAACGCTCTTCTTCTTACGGTATATGCCCGTCCATCGGTGTTAATTTCATAATCCATTGACTCTTCAACGTGTCGCATTACCGTGCGTCTATTTAAGCCTGTTTCATTTGCAAGCTGATTGTAAGTTGGTGTTGTGACTCCTTGCGCTTCAAGCGATTCAAAAGCTTTTTCAATCTCGCTTGCATTTGCTTGCTTTCTGCGGTCTGGGCGGCTTCCTGTTGGCGTATAAGGTTCAGCAGCGCATAGCTTGCCCGTAGCGTCTAAAACGTGGCGCGGATACTGAAACCAAATCTCGAATGGTTCAGGGCTTGCAGTATGCCTTGCGACCACTTCAACGCGCCATGCTGACCATTGGGCTAGTGCCATTTGTTGAAACTCAAAGCGTCTTTGACCCTGCGCTTGTGGCGCAAGGTCACGATATTCAGGCGGTTCAGATTCGGCGATCATTTCACCAATTGCGCCGCTAGCGTCAAGTTGCGTAAGGTCTAATATGCAATCAAAATCACGACCAAAAGCGCCACTACCGCTTCCACGATCTAAAACGCTCTTTCGACTTTGTGAACCTTTGCTATGATGATGAACAAGCGCCACGCTGGCGCCTGTTGCGTCTGCGAACCTGTCAAGCAACTTCAAAACCTTGCTAACGTCTTGCACTGTGTTTTCATCGCCACTTGATAACTTGTAATATGGGTCAACAATTATAAGATTATAATTAACCTTAGATTGTATGATTCTCTCAATCAATGCATCTGTAAATGCTGAACCATCCGCTATGCTATCTGACCCTCTAAGATTTAAAGCCATTAAACGCCCACGTTCTGGTATGAGCTTAGTTACATTTGATAAATTCCAATAACGCTCACTAAATGCATCTGCTCTAATCTCAAAGTTAACATATAGTACATTGCCTAATGTACATTTTAGTCCTAGCCAACGGCTACCCGTGGCAACCGCTAGAGCAAGTTCTAACAGTAGTAAGCTTTTACCAGCCTTTGACGCGCCTGTGATTAACATCTTATCGCCTTGATATAGCAAGCCATCAATTAAAAACGGTGGTAGTGTTGGGCGTTTTGTGATGTCTGCGAAGTCAACAAATGGCGGCAACTGAACGTGTGTGCGGCTCACCGCCTCCATCTCTAGCGAGCTTCCGGCGGTAGTTTCATCGCTGTAGGGTACTTGCTCTAAAGCGCTGAAATAAGATTCATCAAAGCGATCATTGATAATCATATTTATTCAGCCCCTCATAGACCATACTTAGATCTTCCATAGCGTCAATCAAGACGGCTCGCAGATCATCAAACACACACATTGGCTCTTTAGCGCGTTCTAAAGCCTCTGAAAGCTTGCCAACGGTGGCACGGTGGTAGTAATCACGGGCGATAATGGCCATATGGCGATTAGGGGCAATGCTGTAGGTATTAAGTAGGCTAGCTAGATCAGCTTCATGTATTTTGTTGCCCGTGGTTCGTAGGAAGTCTCTCAAAGAGACAATATCGACCGCTAAACCTTGCGTGTCCATTTCAACCATTGCCACATAAGTTGTGCGGTTGCGTTCTGTGAAGAAATAGCAAGCATCAAACTTGGTGGCGATTGCCGCGATCTGGTCAGGGTTGGACAACATAAAGCCTAATAGTTCGTGTTCGCTGTCTGGGCTATGTGGCGGCACGTAGTCGGTGAAATTCACGACGCTAGCAGTTCTACTAATGAGCGTTTGGCAATACGCCATTTACGACCGCCAAACTTGCAGCCGCGAATCTCACCACGCCGTAACATACCGCGAATTGTGTTTGCATGTAGATTTAAAGCTTCGGCGACTTCTTCAACCGCCATAAAGTCGTTATACCCGGCTAAGAGTTCATACATTGCAGGTTCATACATTGCCGCTTCGTCCATAGGTGGTACTATATTAGTGTGTCCATTCGGCACGGCATGGGACGCGCCAACCGCCAAGTTACAGCGTCCCATAGTCTCTAGTTTATTCATCGCATTCAACCTCCGAAAAAAGTTCAGCCTCGCTACCTGTGTAACCCATTTCATGCAGGGCTTTTGTGATCTTGGCTCGTTGCCCGGGAAATGCAATCATGCGCCCCCGGAGTATGTTGTTAATACTTGACACATGCATACCCGTGCGTCTCGATAATTCACTTTGCGAGACGTTCCTTTCTCTGATTTCTTTTTCAACTCGAAGCATATCTGCCCCTTTCTTAGGTCATGGGTGTTGACACCCGTTTATGATGGGTCTAGTATATGACCTATGGCATAACTATTACAGGTTGTTTTACTAGTAAATAATAAATTAGAGGAAATCATGAAATATTATCCAGCCATATCTGGCAACCAACACGGCATAGATTTAGGTTATGTGCTTGTCCATTCCATTGAACCTCTGTTTATTGATAATGTAGTAGGAATTATGGAACTATCTGACCGCTGGGCTTTTTCAGAACTTTCTATCAATCATGTGAATCTGAAAGAAACGTTTTTCGGCAAAGAGCTTGAGAATCTCGCGCATGGTTCAGATGATGAAATAATATCTATAAGTAAAGAGTTTGGTGTGTTGTGTTCTCCGTATGGCAGCCGTTTACATGACTTTGTCACCCGTGAAACACTAGACAGTTTTCGCTTACCCAAAGAAGAATACAGAGAATCAATCATTGCAGCATTTGACGCGCTTTCTATATCAATGCTAAACGAGCTGTATTTATCAGGGGTACATCAAACAGACATAGACGCAATAGAGGAATCTCTGAAACTAACGCGCGCTTTAATTCAAGCTGAAAAAGAGCTTCGCGGAAAAGTGGTTTCTATTTCTGAAATCCGGGCTACCGCAAAGCATTTTATCGCGACTAGAGAAACTATTAGAGCGATGGCAGAAAAACTATCTACTGTAGAAATAGAGAAACTAAGTTTAGAACGTGGCGGCTTTCCGCTAGGCTCATTTGACTTTTTTGATTTATGCCTGTCAGAAATCCCTCGTAAGTTTGGGCGATTGCTTGAAAATGAGTTCGGCGAAAAAGTAACCAAAATTGACTTAATTCTAGCGCATGGTACAGATGTAATTATAAAAGGTGATGAACAATCCATCGATTTTAGACTTGCGCCCTTATCCTATGAAAATGGTGAGCAGCCATACACGCTAGCACAGGGCATAACCGCATTGCTGTATGAAGTCGCTAGAGCTAAACGAACGTGGGAAAAGTGTGACCACTGCGAAACTTTATTCCCTCTCAAGCCCGGGCAAATGCGAGATATAAAACACTTGCCCGACAAGTCAGCCCCCGGGCGTTATTGCTCGCAGGAATGCCAACAAAAAGCAAAATACAAGCGGCAAAATGACAGGAGGTGAAATTTATGAAAGTAAAAGGCACTGGAAGCATTAAGCAGGTCAAAAACAAAGGTGTACCGGTTAAAAACTCTTGGCAATTAGTTTTAAGCCTTGGCGTTGATCCGCTTACTGGTAAGCGTGTGCAGAAATACCGTCACTTTAGCGGCACTAAAACGGATGCTAGACGCGCTCTAGCAGAGTTTAAAAGAGAAATAGAAACAGGCCTGAAGCTGAACGCTGATACTGTCGTATTTGGGGATTATGCTAAGCAGTGGGAAGAATCCCGTAAGTTATCCGGACGGCTCACAGAATCAACTATTGCGCGTGGTAAGTACAATTTGCGCCATCTTAACCGCCATCTTGCTACAGTTAAGCTAAAAGACATTGAGCCTACCACGATACGCAATCTATACATTGCTCTTGCCCATGAAGGTATAGGGCAAAACTCCATAGCAAAAGCGGCAATTACATTAAAGCAGATATTGAGGCAAGCATGTGCCGATGGTGTAGTTTTGAGAAACGTATGCGACTTTGTAGAAGCTCCAAAAATGCCAAAGTCTAAGAAAGGTACTGCACTTAGCAATGCGGATATCGCACGGCTGGCAAAGGCTTTAAAAGACGCTGAATCAAATTACTATCCCCTAGCTCAAATAGGACAGCAGCGGTTAACAATCGACATGTCACACGCAAGCGCGGTACGGCTAGCACTGACTACAGGGCTTAGACGTGGCGAAGTGCTGGCTCTTAGATGGTGCGATATTGATTTTGATGATGCCGCCTTGCACGTTCGCCATACGCTATGTAGAACGACAAAACTGCTAAAACTGCCAAAGACACATGGGAGCATTAGAACCGTCTCGCTTGATGATCGAACGATAGCCGATATAAAGCGTTGGAAAAACAGACAGGCTCAATACCTGTTCAGCATTGGAATCAAGCAGGACGAGCAAACACATGTAATTTGTAGCGAGGTAGGCGGTTATATGGACGCTGACAACCTCAATAGATGGTGGAAAGCATTTAAAAAGCAATATGGCTTTGATGGGTTGCGCTTCCACGATCTTAGGCACTGCCACGCAAGCATGTTAGTTGGTTCAGGGGTTAACTTCAAGGTAGTAAGTGAGCGATTAGGACATAGCAATATTGGCACAACACTAAATTTATATTCGCATGTTTTGAGGGAAAACGACAAAAAAGCGGCTAATATTGTTGGTGAGATTATGGGGCAATCAGCAAGCTTATAACCTGCTGCTTAGGATGGTTTTTATTTCACTGTGGTAGTTCTGGGGTAGTTTAAAGATTTACGGGCTTTGAAAACAAGAACAACGGTAGTAAATACCGCTGTTTACCTGCATAAATATGGCGGGATGTACGGGACTTGAACCCGCGACCTCTGGCTTGACAGGCCAGCGCTCTAACCAACTGAGCTAACACCCCGCGTGGGTTGCTACTATATTTAGTGTACTTAGCACTTCGCAAAAGTGCCTACTGAAAAGCAGCGAAGGATATTCTACTTGAGCGGCTCGCTTCTGTCTACTAAGAATCAAGCTTTTTTTGGCTATCTTTATCAGCCGCAAATACATGCCAGGTTTTACCTCTTAACTTAGCTTTCACAACCTTTGACAGATTCACTTTTCTCCATTCGCATATGTAGAGTGTTTTGCAAGGTAACATTGCTAACAGGCTCGAACTTTTCTATGTGGTTCAATTAACAATACTAATGACGAACGGGAGATTCATATGTTTGATTTCACAAACAAAGTAGTTGTTGTATCCGGCGCTTCATCTGGACTTGGTGCTCAAATGGCTAAAGGCTTTGCCGAGCGTGGCGCAAAACTGGTCTTGATGGCAAGACGCGTTGAGAGGCTTGAAGCTCTTGCTGAGGAGCTTTCTGCCGGAGGAACTGAGTGCCTGGTTGTTAAGTGTGATGTCACCGATTCCGCCGTGGTTAACGAAGCCGCTGCCACCGTTGAGGAGAAATATGGTCGTGTTGATGTACTGCTCAACGTTGCCGGTGCAGCTAAAAATGCCGGTGTTCTTGTGATGACCGATGAAGAGTGGGATTTCACAATTGATGCCGACATGACAAGCGTATTTTATGTGACCCGCGCATTTGCCAACATCATGAAGAAGCAGGAGTACGGACGCATCATCAACATCTCATCTATGTACGGACTTGTTGGTAATACCGCTATTGATACAGTCGCCTACCATACCGCCAAAGGTGGAGTTGTGAACTTCACACGCGCTGTTGCAGCTGAGCTTGCCAAGTACAACATCACATGTAACGCAATCTGCCCGGGATACTTTGAGACCGAACTTACAACCGACGTTTTGAACACCGACGACTTTACCGCTTACATGAAAGCAACTGTGCCTCTGGGACGTTATGGACGCTCCGGCGAGCTTAACCCAGGTGCTATTTTCCTTGCAAGTGACGAGGCTGCATACGTAACAGGCGTTATTCTCCCCATCGATGGCGGATACACTTGCGTTTAAGTCAACTTGGCAACTTATTAATTTTTTCTTAATTTTTGCTTGCATAAGATGAAAGATAGTAGTAACCTTTCATCTTCGCATTTCGCGATTTAAACATTGCGGGGTGGAGCAGTCTGGTAGCTCGTCGGGCTCATAACCCGAAGGTCATCGGTTCAAATCCGGTCCCCGCGACCAACAAAAACACAAGCAACCCCGCAAGGGGTTGTTTTTGTTTTTGTTGCTTGTGGTGGCACGGAGCTTGACCGACCTCGGTTCCTTATCAGTGTATGCTGATTAAGCAGACACTGATATCTGGATTCAGTCAAGGCCAAAGAGCGAAGCGTGCCTTGACGGAATCCTTAATCCGGTCCCCGCGACCAAAAACTTAACTCCTATTCTCGTCATCCATCATGTATTATGTTCTTAGGGAAAACTGGAAGGGGTGGTTCTCATGAGAAAATCAAAACGTGTTTGGATTTCTTTTTTACTAACAACAGCACTCTTAGTATCCATGCTTACAAGCTGCGCACAGCCAATTGATAACGGCACAGCGCAGAGACCAACAGTGGAAAACAACACTCCCCTCGCAACATACATCGAAGCTATTCCGTTTATCTATGACGAGGCGTTAGACTTTTCTGATGGTCTGGCTGCGGTGTGCCTTAACGGGAAATGGGGCTATATCGATAAAACCGGAGCTGAGATTATTCCCCCCATCTACTCTGTGGCACAACCCTTTAGTGAGGGTCTGGCTGTAGTGGGACTAGAGGCTGATGGCTTGGTTGGTTATATCGATAAAACCGGAGTCGAAGTTATTCCACCAACTTTTAATGGCGCAAACCCTTTTAGTGAAGGTCTGGCCGCAGTGCAGATTGGCGATGATAAGGGTCTCGAACCCGAGATTTTCTTCATCGATAAAACCGGAGCTACAATTACTCCCCTCTACTATAGTGCCGACGATTTCAATGAAGGTATGGCAATGGTGCAAGATGGCATGTCGCATTACGTATGGATCGATCACAGTGGGACGGTGTTGCTCGAAGCAGGTGGTACCAATCGTGGAACGTCATTTAGCGAAGGCATGGCGATGATCTACCACACTTCAAATGAACGCTTCATTGACACCACCGGAAGTGAAGTCATCTCGCTGGAAAACTATCCCGGTGTTAATGATGTGCAGCCATTTTCTGACGGCCTTGCTCTGGTAAGAGGCCATCGCGATGTGGAGATAACAAAAGAAGAATCTGATGCAGCGGCCGACGGTAGTGCACCACCCATGGCAGAGCCAAAAGCCGAACCTACCGGTGAAAATGGCATGACCCGCGAATCTGTTGATGGTTATATCGACAAAACCGGTGAGTTGGTCATCGAGCTACCTGACGTTAGTTCCGGGAGCAGTTTTTCTGAGGGTCTAGCTGCTGTAACGACCTTTAGCGGCAACCCAAGAGGTTGCGGATTTATAGATAAAACCGGAACCTTTGTAATTGAACCCAATCCAAGTTGGCAATGGACATTTGATTTTAACGAGGGTTATGCTGCGGTTCAGTCGGCTGACGACGATCTATGGGGCTTCATCGACAAATGGGGCAACCAGGTGGTGCCTTGCATCTATGAGCTTCCGGAATACTACACTCTCAAAATCTCAGAAGGTATGGCGGCACTCAGCCTGAACGACAAATGGGGCTTCATCCAGATATCCGGCTGAGGAAATTTGGCGATAGGCCTCAGAAATGACAACCCGTATTGCCAACCGATTCTCCCCTCTTTGGTGCTAGCCCCTAACCTTTCTTAATAAAAGGCTTTCCTACCGGCAACACTACTCGTCCCAAATGCGTGTTCAGCACGGCTGCTCCGCAGCCATAAAATGACAAAAGTGCGATTAGTAATTCTGCCCACGCAGCCAAATCATGACCAAACTCTACGCCTACCAGTGCATTTAGTGATAGTCCTATAAACAGAAAGTCGATCAGAACGAAGATGAAGAATAGCACCTTATGCGTAGCAGCTGCACCATATGTCATGATCAGCGTAAATATTAGATAGCCCAAAAACGCCATGCCAAGTTGCTGGGTGTCTGCCATTGCTGCCAACTGCTCACCAAAGACTCCGTTTTGCAGCATCCAAGACATTGCCATTGCCAGCCAGAAAAAACCATAAGCGCCAAAAGCAGTTGCCCCAAAGGTATTCCCAAGTTTGCTGTCACTAAGAGAAGCGTATATCTGTGCTAGAGCGCCAAGAAATATTGCCCAAGGGATAACAAGCGCAACGCCCTCTGTCCAGCCAAGCTTTTGCGATGATGCTACAAATGTCACAATTGCCAAGCCAAACAAGCCGATAGCCGAGGGATCAGAAACTTTAATTGCGACGCTTTGGACAATTTGCTTTTCAGGCTGCATTTTTTTCCTCTTTCTAAAGATCTGGCTAAGTTTGGATCGCTAATCAAAACACAAAGATCATTTTTGCGAGCCGCCATTATAGCTTATAGAAAGTAATTCTAATCAGCGGAAACCATGTAATTCGCCACCTGGTGCTTTTTCACCAACAACAGCGCCTTCAAAGCACCCTGAGGTACTTCCCAAGGCACTTCCGTAAAGAAAGGCAATAAAGTTTGACATAACTAACTTTCTGATATAACATGTGCTCGCTACAATGTTAGAGAGGGCTAACATTTTAATCAACACTAGGAGGAGTACATGAAAAGAGTAACAAAGTTTTTACAAATCGCAGCCATTTTGATGCTCTCATTTGCACTTGCCATGTCTTTGATAGGTTGCTCGGCACCGGCAACATCGTCTCAGGCATCAACAGATGAAGGCAACACGGCTAATCAAACCACTACTATCGAAGACTCGGCCACTCCAATGGGCTCCGCACAGGAGTACCCAATAGTAATTGAACATGCCTTTGGTGAGACTGTGATCGAAGAAAAGCCGGAGCGTGTTGCCACAGTTAACTGGGCTAATCACGAGGTGCCTCTGGCTTTGGGAGTTATGCCTGTGGGCATGGCAGTAGCCAACTTTGGCGACGATGACAGCGATGGCATGTTGCCTTGGGTAGAAGAAAAAGTAGCAGAATTAGGTGGAGAAGCTCCGGTTTTATTCGATGAGACAGATGGTATCGACTTTGAAGCAGTTGCAGACACACAACCGGATGTAATTCTCGCCGCATATTCCGGACTCACTCAAGAGACCTATGACACCTTAAGTGAAATTGCCCCGGTGGTGGCATTTCCTGAAACCGCTTGGGGAACCTCTTGGCGCGACACCATTATCTACAATAGCATGGGCATGGGCATGGCTGCAGAAGGCGAAGAACTGGTTGCCAACCTTGAGCAGAAGATGGAGGATGCGGCTGCAAACTATCCATCGCTTGAAGGCAAGACCGTCATGTTCCTCACTCATGTTGACACTACAGACTTAAGCGAGGTTAGCTTTTATACCACCCATGACACGCGCGTTATGTTTTTTGAGGATCTGGGTCTAACACATGCCCCAAGCATCGCCAAGGCCTCGGCAGAGACTGACAAATTCTCTCTAACGATAAGTGCCGAACAATCCGACACTCTAAATGACGTTGACATCATAGTCACATATGGTGCCGAGGAACTGATGACCGCTCTTCAGGGAGACCCGGTACTCTCACAAATTCCTGCCGTAAAGAACGGTGCAGTAGTCTATCTGTCAGGAGACGGTCCTATGGGAACCGCTGCAAACCCAACGCCGCTTTCCATCGAATGGGTTTTGGATGACTATCTAAAGTTACTTGAGGAAGCAGCCGCGAAAAGCGCTTAAACGCAGATGATTTCCCGCCTGTGCGGGAATGGCAGAGGGTTGCAGAAATTACATGGGGAGAAAGCTACCGGCAACCCAAAAGGCAGGAGTTAAACGGACAGACAATGGCAGAAATAGCCGCAAACACTAGCACTACTTCGGATACCGCAAAATTGTGGTATCCGAAACGCTATAAAACGCTGGCACTGATACTGTTGGCAATAGTGCTGTTGGCATTATTGGTGGCTTCTATAAAGATTGGGTCACGCGAGGTAAGCTGGGAAGAAGTACTGGCAGCTTTCTCAGGAAATGTGGATGATATCGGCACAGGTTCGGTAGCCAAGCGCATTCCGAGAACGATGCTTGCGGTTCTCGCCGGAGCGGCACTTGCCGTGTCCGGCGCAGTCATGCAGGGTGTCACCCGCAATCCCCTTGCCGACCCGGGCATACTCGGCATCAATATGGGGGCAACGCTTGCAGTGGTTATTGGTATCGCTTTTTTTGGTCTCAGTGCTGCTATCAGCTACATTTGGGTTGCCATCATAGGCGCTGCCATAACGGCGGTGATGGTGTATGCAATCGCATCTCTAGGTCACGGCGGAGCAACGCCCATCAAGCTGGCACTAGCAGGCACAGCAACATCTGTAGCCCTGGTTTCTTTTATAACCGCGGTAACTCTACCCAGAAATGATATTGCCGAGAATGTTCGGTCATGGCAAATTGGTGGTGTGGGTGGAGCTACCATGGACGGCATTATAGCCGTTGTACCTTTTTTGCTGGCAGGATTTTTAATCTGTCTCATCTGTGCAAGCAAGCTAAACATGCTGGCTTTGGGTGACGAGCTAGCTGCAGGGCTTGGTGAGCGTGTGGCAATTGCCCGCGGTGTTTCTGCGCTTGGGGCGGTTTTACTTTGTGGAGCAGCCACGGCGATTACCGGGCCAATTGGCTTTGTAGGGTTGATCGTTCCACACGCCTGTCGTTTACTTACCGGCGCTGACCATCGCTGGTTAATTCCCTTTTCCGCAGTTTCCGGAGCCATACATTTGGTAGCTGCCGATGTGTTGGGACGCATCATCGCTCGCCCTGCAGAGCTGGATGTTGCCATCATTACCGCACTTATCGGCGCACCATTCTTTATCTACATCGTACGCAAGCAAAAGGTACGATCATTATGAGTAGAAAGCTGATTGGGGTAAAAACCGCTGGTGCAGATGATGCGAGCAGCAAGACAGAGGCGATCACCACTATTGGTTCTGCTGGTATTATCAACGCTGTGGGCATAAACAATACCGCAGATGCTCATATTGCGACTGCAAAAAAACTCACACGTATATTTGTTCGCAGCGGCTTTAGACGACGCTTATTGTTGGGTTTGTTTACGGTCTTGATAATCATCGGTTTTATCACGTCTTTGATGTTTGGACACACGTTTTATTCAATCGACGAGATCATCAGGGTGATTATGGGCGAAAAGGTTCCCGGTGCTTCATTTACTGTGGGCACGCTGCGTTTGCCTCGAGCGGTACTTGCCGTGATCGCAGGGTTTTGCTTTGGACTTTCCGGAGCAGCTTTTCAAACTATGCTCAGAAACCCACTTGCCAGCCCCGACATCATCGGCATAAGCGCCGGCGCATCTGCTGCTGCGGTCTTTGCAATCGTGGTTTTTTCGCTCAGCAGCGCTGCTGTTTCGCTCTTTGCTGTAGTGTCCGGACTTGCCGTTGCGATGATTGTCTACCTACTTTCATATCGTCGGGGCGTTGAAGGATCCAGGCTGATACTAATTGGCATTGGTGTTGCGGCCATGCTCGACAGCGTTACCACTTATTTAATGTCGCAGGCAGCACAGTGGGATCTGCAAGAAGCAATGCGCTGGCTGACCGGCAGCTTAAACGGCACTACTTGGAACCAAGTAGTTCCCGTGCTTATCGCTTTAGTGGTGTGCGGCACTGTGCTGTTGAGCCAAGCTAAAAATCTCTCACTCTCGCAGCTTGGCGACGATGCTGCAACAGCGCTTGGAGTTCGCGTAAACAGGACACGTTTGCTGGTAATACTATCAGCAGTAGGCTTGATCTCTTTTGCCACGGCAGCAGCAGGCCCAGTTGCCTTTGTGGCCTTTTTATCCGGTCCAATAGCTTTGAGGATATTCAAATCGGACGGATCCAACCTAATACCAGCGGCAATGGTTGGCGCGCTTTTAATGCTTGTTGCAGATTTCTTAGGACAATATGCCTTTGGTATACGCTATCCGGTTGGTGTACTGACAGGTGTTTTGGGCGCACCATACCTCATCTACTTAATCGTTCGCACAAATCGTGGAAAAGGTGGAGCATGAGCAGTTCACATACATTAACAGCACGTAATCTCAGCTTGAGCTACGATGATCACGCTGTTATCAAAGACCTTAATCTGGATGTTTTGTCGGGAAAGATATCGGTCATCGTAGGTGCTAATGCCTGCGGAAAATCCACGCTTCTTCGTGCTATGTCGCGACTTTTAGCACCACAAAGCGGACAGGTTTTGCTGGACGGAAAAGCCATCCACAAAATGCCCACAAAACAACTTGCCCGCACCTTAGGGCTACTCCCCCAGTCTCCGGTAAC
>QMCD01003078.1_pt1 | contig 12781 bp, 7 predicted proteins | sample 1821841 | NCBI WGS metagenome assembly QMCD01 (sample SAMN01991225, study PRJNA193472) | Termite gut metagenome, whole genome shotgun sequencing project. | isolation source: worker | host: Macrotermes natalensis | reverse complement strand
CTGAAACTCGCCCTGCATACGAGCGGCTCTTTATTCGAGTGGCTGGCCGAGGAACATCCTGAATATCTGGAGCGCGTTGGACTTTTGGTCAAGGAAAATCGCGTGGAAATCATCGGCGGCCCTTTTTTTGAGCCGATTTTGGCCATGTTGCCTTCACGGGACCGTGTCGGGCAAATCGAAATGTACTCCGAATGGCTCAAGCGCCGCGTGGGAGCCGACGTGGCTGGTTTGTGGATTCCTGAGCGGGTTTGGGAACAAACTTATGTCCACGATTTGGTCGAGGCGGGCATGAAATATACCATTCTGGACGACACGCACCTAAAAAATGCCGGTTTGCATTCTGATGGTTTGACACGGCATTATCTGACCGAGGATGATGGACGCACGATGAATGTCTTTCCCGGCAGTGAACGGTTGCGCTATCTCATCCCCTTTGGCCGCGTTGAAGATACAATTGCCTATTTTGCCGACATTGCCCAAAAAGACCCGCAAGCGGTCATGGTTCACGGTGACGACGGCGAAAAATTCGGTGCTTGGCCGGAAACATATTCCTATGTTTACGGTGAAAAATGGTTACACCGATTTTTTGACGCGCTGGCTGAAAATGCGGATTGGCTTATGACGACCATACCTTCCGAAGCCATCTCCGCCGTGCCGCCGCTCGGAAAAATCTACATTCCCGATGGCAGTTACCGCGAAATGACCGAGTGGGTGCTGGAACCAGAGCGGCAATTGCAACTTGACCAGCTGCGAGCCGACATGGAGCACGACTTGCATTGGCCGATCATTCAGCAATTTTTGCATGGCGGGTTTTGGCGCAATTTCAAAATTCGCTATCCTGAATCCGATGAAATGTATTGCCGCATGATGAGCGTCAGTGCCCGATTGCAAAAATCGCTCGAAGAAGGTTGGAGCGGCGGCAATATGGAGCTGGCCAGAGAAGCCTTGTACCGCAGTCAATGCAACTGTGGTTATTGGCACGGCGGCTTTGGTGGCGTGTATCTTCCCCATCTTCGCAATGCCGTCTATCGTGAGTTGATTCATGCGGACAATCTGATTGACTCGGCAACGGAACGGCAAGGAAATTGGGTAGAAGCGCAGGCCGCCGACTACAATTTTGATGGAAAAAACGAAGTTCGCTTGACCAACGATCAAATCAATGCCCTGTTTGCCCCACACAAGGGCGGCATGATGTATGAACTCGATTTGAAATCGCTTGGCCATAATCTTTTGGCCACGATCACGCGCAGACCCGAAGCGTATCACCAAAAAATAGCACAGCGTCATCTGCGGGAAAACGAAAGCGATGGCCAGCGAATCGTGTTCAAACAGGAAGGTCTCGAACGACGCCTTCAGTACGATTGGTATCCGCGAAAGAGCTTGATCGATTTGTTCTACGATTACGATGCGGATTTTCATGCCGTGTGGCAAGGCCGAGTGGGTCAGCACGGCACGTTCGCAAAAGCGGAATACGATGCCGTCATTCGCAAAAATCCCGGACGCATTCAAATTCTGCAATCTTGTGAGGCGACTGCCTACGGTGTGCCGGTGCGCATTGATAAATCCGTCACGCTCAGTCAAGGCGCAAGCGTTTTGGACATTGCTTATCGTTTGAGCAATTTACCAAAAGATTACCGCCTTCATTTTGCGGTCGAGATGAACTTTTCAGGAATGCCGGGCGGGGCGGAAAACCGATACTTTCATGGCCTTGATAACCAGCAATTTGGAAACTTATCAACGAACTTAGATTTGACTGGCGGCGACATGCTGGCTCTGTATGATGACTGGCTGGGCTTGGATGTCACGCTGAAAGCCAATCGGCCAACGGATTTTTTCGCCTTTCCCGTGGAGACCGTCAGTCAATCGGAAGGCGGATTCGAGTTGGTGCATCAATCCGTGGCCGTCCAGCCGCACTGGCGTATCATTCCCGATGAAACCGGCGTTTGGACGGTGGAAATGCAGCTGGCGGTGGACACCTCCGTTGCGAGGCAGCGCGATGACGAAACACGTGATATGCTGAAAGACGCGGCCAGACTGCTTGTTGATGAAATGACGGCTCGTCCATAGAATATGCGTGCATCTTTTCCACGAGGGTTTTCTGTCACCACGGTTTACGAGAGTCTTCTGCCAGTGTAAAATAGGAAAAGTGGATAACGTCGAAATCCGGTATGTTGATGTCACCAAAGCACTTGACGACATGCGGAAGTTTCGGCATGAACTTCGTTTTCCTTTTCTCGAAAACAGGCAAGGAATCAACAAGCCTTCACTGCGTCTCTCCTTCCAACCGGCCATAAAACGGACTTTTTATCCGCGGTTCAGCCGCATTGAAACGCTGCGAACCGGAATACCGGCTCAATTCGGAGTGCCGTGTGGTCTTGGCGTTGTGCGGTGTCCGTCCAAAAAAACAGCATTTTTTTTCCTTATGATTGAATCATCTTCTCTTGATATTCCGAAACAATACGATCCCCACGCCGCTCAGAAAAAGTGGGCCAAATTCTGGGATGAAAGCGGCTTCTTCCACAGCGACCCCGCCCGCGGTCAAGCCGCCGGGAAAAAACCGTACAGCATCGTCATTCCGCCGCCGAATGTCACCGGCGCGCTGCACATGGGCCACGCGCTCAATAATACCTTACAAGATATAATGATCCGCATGAAACGGATGCAGGGCTTTGAAACGCTCTGGGTTCCCGGCGTGGATCATGCCGGCATCGCCACGCAGGCCGTTGTGGAACGAAAACTTTTTGAGGACGAAAAACTCACCCGGCACGACATCGGCCGCGAAGCCCTCGTCGCGCGGATTTGGCAGTGGAAAGACCAGTATCAAGCCCGAATTATCACGCAACTCAAGGAGATGGGCTGCTCGTGCGATTGGACACGGACACGTTTCACGCTGGACGAGGTTTGCGCCAAGGCCGTGCGGCATTTCTTTTTCAAACTTTTTGAACAGAATCTGATCTATCGTGGCAAGCGGCTGGTCAACTGGGACACGCTGCTGCAAACGGCGGTGAGCGACGACGAGGTTTTCCACGAAACCGTTGATGGCCATTTCTGGTACATTAAATATCCCGTGATCGATCCGCAGCCCGGCGAACCGGAGTTTGTGGTGGTGGCGACGACACGCCCAGAAACCATGCTGGGCGACACCGCCGTGGCCGTACATCCCGATCCAGAAGGGCAGATGCAAAAAATTATTGCGGAATGCGAACAAAAACTCGCCACCGCATCTGAGAAAGACAAGCCGGAGTTACAAAAAGAGCTTGACGAACTTAATGTACAATATCACTCGGAAACGCATGATGTTTTGATAACGTTGGCTCAAATGGCAAAAGACGGACGCGAACTTCTGCTGCCGCTCGCCAACCGTCCGATTCCGCTCGTCGCCGACAACTGGGCCAAGCCGGAAAAGGGAACGGGCTGCGTCAAAATCACGCCTGCCCACGACCCGAATGACTACGAAGTCGGTTTGCGGCAGAAATTGCCGATGATTAACATACTGTGCAAAAATGGCACGCTGAACGAAAACGCGGGCGAGTTTGCCGGTTTAACGATCAAAAAGGCACGCGAGGCCGCCGTACAAAAACTCGAAGAGCTTGGTTTGCTTCTCGCAGTCGAAGACCGCATGATTGAGCAGGCCCACAGCGACCGGTCAAAAACGCCCATCGAGCCGTTTTTGAACGACCAGTGGTTCGTAAAAATGGACACGCTCGCGCAGGTGGCGATGGAGAGCGTCGAGAAGGAGGCAGAGGGCCGGGTACAGTGTTCCCGGAAAGAGTCGGGGAAAGTTCGCATCACGCCTTCCCGTTACACAAAAACGTATCTCGACTGGCTCGGCGAAAAACGCGACTGGCCCTCGGTCGGCAACTTTGGTGGGGCCATCGCATTCCGATTTGGTACGGAAAAGGTATTTCGGAAGACGAACTGCAAGCAGCATTTTCGGGTCGAGAAGACGTGCATTGGCTTTGGGACAGCGAAAAAGAAGAATGGTGGATTTGTTGTCAAGAAGATGATTTAGCCGCCGATGCCGTGCCGGGGCACGTGCTTGTACAAGAAGAGGACGTCTTGGACACATGGTTTTCCAGCGCGCTCTGGCCACACTCGACGCTGGGCTGGCCGGATGATACGGAAGACTTTTCGTACTATTACCCGACGAGCGTGCTCATCACGAGCCGCGACATCATCACGCTCTGGGTGGCACGCATGGTTTTGGCTGGCAAATTCAATACCGGACAGAAACCGTTCGACGACGTGTACATTCACCCGAAGATTTTGGACAAATACGGCGAAGGCATGTCCAAATCGAAAGGCAACGGCGTGGACCCGCTCTCGGTGCAGGGAAAATTCGGGGCCGACGCGCTGCGTTTCGCACTGGCCCATTTGTGCACGGAAAGTCAAGACATCCGCCTGCCACTGGATTTTGAATGCCCGCACTGCGGAGCCGCGGTGGAGCAGACGAAAAAAAACCGCGTGCTGCCACGAATCTCGTGTCCGAAATGCAAGCAGGATTTCCGCACACAGTGGGCACAAACGGATGCCGATCTGGCGTTATCGGAAGGTCTCGTCGTGGGCGAGCGTTTTGAAGTGGCCCGAAATTTCTGTAACAAACTCTGGAATGCGGCCCGATTCGTGCTCTTGAGTTTTGATGGTAACAATGAGCAATGCGGCAACCCGAAAATTCCACTTCATTCCACTTCTGGCTCGTTATTGCTTGAAGATCACTGGATTCGCAGTCGACTTGCGATGGCCACAAAACATGTAACGGAAAGTTTGGAAAACTTCCGTTACGCCGAGGCCATGCGAACGCTCTACGATTTTGCATGGGATGAATTCTGTTCCTTCTATGTCGAAATGCTCAAGTCGCGATTGCTCAGCGAAGCACAAAAACCGCACGCGCAGGCCATGCTGCTTGAGGTGCTCACAACGCTGCTCAAACTGCTGCACCCGGTCATTCCTTTTGTGACGGAAGAAATTTGGCAGAGACTGCGCGAAGTTAATACGGAATTATCGAAAAGCATCGTGATCGCACCTTGGCCTTTGTGTGACGAAAAAGACATCAGCCCTGAAACCGAAGAACAATTCAAAATGTTTCAGGAAGTGCTCAGAGCGGTGCGCGATGTGCGTGCGAGCCGAAACGTGCCGCCGAAAACGGAAATTTCCTTCGCCGTTCGTTGCGATGAGAAAACGGCTCGACTATTGGAACCGATGCAACCTTACTTTCATTCGATGGCCGGGGCGAATGTTACAAAAATGGGGTCGGACGTAAAAGCACCGGGACTTTCCGCCGCCGTGCCGCTTGCCGGTATGGACGTTTACGTGGACATTTCCGCACTGATCGACGTGAAAACTGAAAAAGCGAAACTCGAAAAAGAAATCGCCAAACTCGACGGCTTCATTCAGGGCAAGGAAGCGAAACTCGCCAGCGATTTTGTGCAAAAAGCCCCGCCCGCCGTGGTGGAAAACGAACGAAAATCACTTGCTGCCTTACATGATCAGCGAAGTGCGGCGATAGCGGCCCTGACGAAACTGGAGGCACTCCACTAATTTTTGTCCGTTCATATTTTGTCCGTTTATATTCTTTAGCACCATGATTTCTCCCATATTTCTGCTTTTTCTCTTCGTTTTGGGAGTGATCGTTGGTGCAACCATCAACGCCATTGTTGATCGCGTTGGTCTGGTGGCTCGCACCCGCTCTCCGTGGTCTCGCCTTTTTTTTCGCAATAATGAACTCGACGAAAAATGGCCTCGGCATGGATTGGATTTTCTGCCCCTCATCGGTTGGATTTCGATGGCTCGGTGGAGTAAAACGCTGGAAAAACTGCCGCCATTGCAGAGACCATCGGGTCTAGAGTCGCCGCTGTTTTGGGTGAGACCATTGATCGTCGAACTCTTTTTCGGCCTTTTTTTTGTCGTTTGGTATGCTTGCTGTGTGAGTGGTCAGCTATTGCCAACGGGAGTGGAACCCGAACTCAATGCAACGATGATTCAAAGATACTGGGTTCATCTTGTGTTCTTTTCCCTGCTTTTGGCCGCCACACTCATCGACTGGGATGACATGATTATTCCCGACTGCATTACCGTGCCGGGCACGCTCGCGGCACTTTGCATCGCCACTCTTTGGCCCCAACTTCAACTGCCTGCCACGCAATTTCGTTTCGATTATGTGTACCAACCGCAGCAGCATGCTATCGACGCAGCATCGCAGTTTCAGATCGTGGTCACCCCAGAGTCAAAAACGATGCCACTCCACGTCGCCAGTCCGAATCCCGCTCCCGTCCTGACTTTTTCGTACAGCACATTGGGACTTTTGTGTGGCCTGTGGAGTTTTTGGATTTTTGCGATGCTCGACCGCGTTTGGTACGGCAGGCGGCTTCGTTTCAAACAAACTTTGGCTATTTTTTTGCGGGATTTGTTCCGTTCACCGCGAACAAAATACTGGATTGCGGTTTGGCTTTTTTTGCCAGTATTGACAATGAGTCTTTTTCGTACTCAAAATTGGTGGAGCACGCCCCACGCTTTGGGATTACTCTCCGCCTTGATGGGGCTGGGCATTGGGATGCTCCTTGTCTGGTGCGTCCGATTCGTGGCCAGTCACGCGCTGGGCCGAGAAGCGATGGGATTTGGCGATGTCACGCTCTTTGGCATGATCGGAGCCTTTCTCGGTTGGCAAGCCTGCCTCCCCATTTTTTTTGTCGCTCCGTTTTTAGGATTGTTGCATGGCCTTGTGAACATTGTGCTGGGTCGGAAAAAAGAATTTCCTTACGGTCCTTGGCTTTGCTTGGCGACCGTGCTCGTGATGCTCGGCTGGCCTTATTTTTGGGAACAATTGGCCCCGTTTTATGAATTAGGATGGATGCTGGGGGCCGTGATGCTGGTCTGCCTCGCCATGATGGGACTGATGCTGTTTGTTTGGGCACGTATTCGTGCAAAAATCGCGTTATGAACTATTTTCATCCTGAAACCTTGAAACGCATTTCTCGTTTGAGTCTGCGTGCCCGGCATGTCGTTGACGGTTTTTTGAGTGGGCAACATCAAAGCCGTCATTTCGGCAATTCCATTGAGTTTCGCCAACATCGTCAATATGTTCCCGGTGATGATCCACGGAGTGTCGATTGGAAAGTTTGGGCAAAACAGGATCGCTTGTACGTAAAACAGTACGAAATGGACACCAATCTGCGTCTCGCACTACTCGTGGATGTTTCGCAAAGCATGGCCTTCGGATCGACGGCGATGACGAAATTTGAATACGCCTGCACGCTGGCCGCCTCACTGGGCTATTTGGCCATTCGTCAGCAAGACGCCGTGGGCTGCCTGCTGTTTGACCGTGATATGAAAATCCAATTGCCCGCCAAAACAAAGCAATCCTATTTGCATACGATCACGCACCTGATGGAAAAGGAAGAAGCGATTTTGCGGAATCGCGTGCATCAGCAAAACAACTTACAACGGGGCGACTTGCAGAGCCTCTTGCAAGATTTCCAAAAAGCGGAAGTCCATTTGCAAGAAGCGTTACGCAGGGCGGCGGAATCGTTGCCCGCAAGAGGACTTGTTGTGATCGTTTCGGATTTTTTGACAAACCGCGATGGACTTTTTTCAGGACTAAGGTATTTGCGTGGTCGCGGTCACGATGTGCTGGTTTTGCATGTTTTAGACGACATGGAGCTGGATTTTACACTCCGAGGCGCGACGCGTTTTGATGGATTGGAGCTTCCGTTGCAGATTCGTTGCGATCCCCGTGTCCTGCGGCAAGGCTATTTGCATGCTCTCCACGCCTATCTGGAAGAGATGAAAGTGGGATGTACGAAAAATCAGTGTGACTATCAGCTTTTTCGTACAAGCAGACCATTGGATGCGGCCTTGGCCACGTATCTCAGCAAGCGAAACGCCTTAATGAAACGGCGATAACTTTTTGTTTGGTAAACACGGAGTGGACACTCCGAGCTTTTTGTTTGTGTTTTTTATGCTGTCTTTTTTATGAAACATCATTACGATATCGTTGTCATCGGTTCGGGTTTGGCGGGCATGACCGCCGCCAACATTCTTGCCAAGGCGGGGCACTCCGTGTTGCTTCTCGAACAGCATTTTCAGTTCGGCGGCTTGGCGGCCACGTTCAAACGCCCCGGCGGCATTATTTTCGACGTTTCGCTGCACGGCTTTCCGGTCGGCATGATCAAGAGCTGTCGCCGCTACTGGACTGCCGAAATTGCCAGCAACATCGTGCAGCTGCCAAAAATTCGTTTCGATAATCCGCAATTCTCTCTCGAAACAACCTTTGACCGTGATGATTTTACGCGGCTTTTAGTGCAAAAATTCGCCGTTCCTCAAGAAACCGTGGTCGCGTTTTTTGACCATGCCCGAAACCTGTCGCATTACGACGATCAAAAAACCACTGCCCGACAACTTTTTGAACATTTTTTTCCAGGCCGCCAAGATATTGTCCGTTTACTCATGGAACCCATTACTTACGCCAACGGTTCCACACTCGATGACCCGGCACTGACCTACGGCATCGTGTTTTCTAATTTCATGTCCAAAGGGGTGTACACTTTTCGTGGCGGTACAGATGTTTTGATTGATATGATGTCCGCGGAACTGAAAAACAACGGCGTAGATATGGAAAAGTCCGCTTCTGTGCGAAAAATTTTGGTTGACGGCGGCCAAGTTCGTGGCGTGATCGTACAAAAAAAAGACGGCAGCGAAATCACGGTTACTGCCCATGCGGTGCTTTCCAACGCGAATCTCAAAGGCACGGTTTTTGACATGGTGGGCAAAGAACATTTTTCACCCGCCTTTGTGGAAGAAGCCGAATCCGTGCGGCTCAACAATTCCAGCACGCAAGTTTATATGGCCTTCAAGCCAGATTATATGCTGGACGAAAATCGCTGCGGTGACTTGTTATTCACGTCTACCGCTTCTGAATTTGATTCAACAATGCTGCTGGACCGGAATATCACAAGCCGCACATTTTCGTTCTACTACCCCAAAACCCGGGCTGGCACAAATCGCTGCTATGTCGTATCCAGCACCAACGCCCATTTTCGTGACTGGTCGGAGTTAACGCAGGATGAATATCAAAAACAAAAACGCGATCTCATCGCAAATACGGTTTCTTATCTTGAAAAATACGTTCCGAATGCTCGCGAAAATCTTGATTGGACCGAAGCCGCCACACCCTGCACTTTTGCGCGCTACACCGAGCATTGGGCGGGGGCCAGCTTTGGCACGAAATATGAAGGTTTGGCCGTGAGCCGAAAATTGCCTCAAGAAATACCGGGACTTTTTCATGCGGGCAGTGTCGGCATCATCATGTCCGGCTGGCTTGGAGCGGTGAATTACGGCGTGATTGCGGCCAACGACATTGACGCTTTTTTACTGGGCGAAAAGCAGAGCGAAAAACGATGACCGTCATTCTTGGCATTGATCCCGGCCTCAACACCACAGGTTACGGCGTGATTGATTTCACGCTGGGACGCACACGTCTTTTGGAGGCGGGTGTGGTGCAAAGCCAATCCAAGGAATTGGCACAGAAAGTCAAAGAAATCTATGACGGTGTGCGTGAGGTGGTCGAGGCTTTTTCACCCAGTGTGATGGCGCTGGAGCAGCTTTATTCCCATTACGACCGCCCGACCACGGCCATTTTGATGGGTCATGCCCGCGGCGGAATTTGCCTCGTGGCGGCCCAGTCGGGTATCGATGTTTTTTCTTATGCGGCCACGAAAGTCAAAAAAAGTTTGACCGGCAGTGGCCACGCGACAAAAGATCAAATGCAGCGTGCCATCAAACTGGAATTTAATCTTAATGCCGTCCCGGAACCCGCCGATGTCGCCGACGCGCTCGCCGTCGCGATTTGCCACGCACGCTCACTCACTGGTCTTGTGTTTTAGAGACTTTCGGTTTGCGGTATCGTCTCACACAAAGCCAAAACGCACCACAGGCCACCAAAAACGAGCCCATATACTTCAAGCCAATCCCCGGATCGTAACTGGCCTTGAGAATGCTGCCGTAAATTACCTCACGCGGGCGGTTTTCCCATGGGAACATGTTGCCATCGTAGCACTCGAAAAAAAAGGGGTGAAGCGGCGTGAAAGGGCCTTGACGCTCCAGTTGATAGAGTCGATACCGCTTGCCGTTGCCCTCGTGGACAGCAGGCCGGTTCATGGCAATCAGGACATCTTTGTCGTCTGCGTTGTCAGAAGATGAAAAATCTGTGTAACGCACGCGAGGCTGCTGCTCGGGTGTCAGCGGTTTGCCAAAATCGACAAGACTGGAAAAATGGGTCGCCGTCTTTCCGCCCGGCTCGGTGCGTTCCTCGAATTTTTTCAGCAGCACGCTGAATCCCAAATCAAACGTGGCGGGCGTCCACGAAAATGCCACAGTACGATTCACGCCGGGCAAAAAAATCGGCAGCGGTTCATGTGGATCGTCGAGTTCCGCCCAAAAATACTCCTCTTTGCCATCAATCGTTGCTTTGGCACGCAAACGAGGTTGGTTTAACGTTCCGGGGTCGACAGACTGTTCCACAATCCTTTCGCCGGGCAAATCATGGTAGGAAAAATGGGTTACAGCAATTTTAACTTGTTCGGCAGTGCCTTCCGCGAGCGTCCATTCCTCACTCCCGTTTTCTGTTTGCATAGGAACCAAACCTGCCGCGACAAAGTTTTTTCCCGACCAATATCGGTAATAGAGTTTGTGGTCTGTTCCTTGGAGAAATTCCACGCGCGGCCTGCCCAGCATCGCCAGCATGGATGTTTGGGTGTGCTCTGTCGCACGCTCTGGCAAACTTTGGAGGCTTTCCGGCCGGGGAAACCAGTAGGTGCCAAAAATGCCCAGCCGCGTGCCCTGCCGATTGAATTCGGGCAAGGTGGGTTGAAGTTGCAGGATCACGTGATCACCGCTGGGAACAAAGACCTTGAATTGAAAGGCCAACAATCGGAAATCAAAGCGTACATCGCTGATTTCCAGCCTTGAATTGGGCACAGCATAACGTTTGTCGCCGATGGCTTCGTTCAGGAGTTTTTGCGGGTCAACAAAGAATGTTTGGCCGTTGTGGTACAGCACCATTTGCCCTTGCTGCCCAGCTTCTTGCGAAGAATCCGGTGCTGATGCGAGAAATGCCCGAACCTCTTCCATGTTTTTTGCCACGGAAAAGCTAACAAGCTCCTTGCTTTGCATCGTTTGGCTGGCCACTGGGGTGAGCACGCCCAGCATGGGATGCCGCACAGAACGGACGCGGTCGGGAATTTTTAGGTTGACCTGCTCGGGCTCACGATCCTTCCATTGAACCGTGATTTCCAGCGGCGGGGCAGGTTCCGTGATGGAGTGTGGCAAAAACGCCAAGGGTTGCAGGACAATGTTGTCAGGCAAAACCATCTGCCTGCGAGTGGGCTTTGTCAAATAGGCGGCCAAACCCAATGAGCGGCGATATTTTTGGACCTTTGTGTTCCAAATGTCGCGATTGTACCAATTCCAAGGCAGCGGGCCGGGCGAAAAATCGACCGCTTGACTCAAAAAAGACGCAGCGTTTGCATCGTGGGCAATACTATGCAAGCGAAAAACCTGCCCACGCGAACTGGTCGCTTGCGAAACCGTCCAGCCTTCCCAAAGTACCACACGCCCTTCTTGGCCGTACAGCCACGAAAGCAAACTGCCCAGAAGAAGCACCAAAATTCCAAGATGGGCCGTCAGAAACGGCAGGTGGACCCCCTTCCAAGAAAGTCGACATGGCAGGCGGAGAAGCGTGGCACACAGGATGTTGGCCGCCAAAACGCAGAAGAGCAGCACAAACCACGGTGTGTTGTAGAGAAAATACTGCGAAACTTCCAGACCATAGGAATTTTCGATAAGCGTTCCCCACGCCAAAATGAGAGCCAAGATGACCATGATGGTCACGCCCAACCCCAGTGAGCCGAGAAATTTTAGCGTTTTGAAAAGCAGGGTGAACATCGTGTCAGCGTGGGTTTCATCTCCGTAGCGGCTAAAATAGACTTGTTCCCGATGCTTGGGAATGACGTACTCTACCTATTTTGAAGCACTCTAATGAATTAGGGTTGACGCGCAAACTGGCCGCTGCTGGCAAAGCCCATCTCGCTATCGTCCGTCACGACGTTCTCCACGGCAGGCTTTTGCGGCTCGGGGATGGGCGGGGCCACTGCCCAAAGTGTGTTCCGAGGCGAATTTCGCTCTGACAAATCACCAGACGGGGCACGAAGTCGGTTTTCCTTCAACGGAGTTGACGCGAGAGGAGACCTGCTTTTTTGGGGAACGGGTTTTGGAACAGAAACATTGTTCTGTAACGAGGAACGCACAGGATTATCCGAGTGAGCCAGCCCCACGTCCGTTTTGGCCGCGTCTTTTTTTGCATGGGGCCATTCCCGTTCCATCGATTGCGGCTTGGGCTGCGCAATCGCGTCCAGTGACACAAAGCCCGGATGAAGGTTTTTTGGATTTGGGATGGTTGGCTCAGGAATGAGTTCGGCAGGGAACGCCACACTCTTGGTGTCCAGCTCTGCGAGTTCTTGATTTTGTGCGAAAACATCTTCGTAGCGCGGTTGTTGCCAGCCCAGCGTAATATGAGCGCGACTTTTTCGTTCTTCGTCGGTCAGGTCTTCGCGCTGTTCCGGCGCGGACGGACTCACGGCAAAGGTAATTTGTGGCTTTTCAGGAGCGATCTTCCCGTTTTTCGTGTGAGCATAGGGACGAGACACAGCGCCGTAGCAACGAGGCTCACATATCCGGCGTGGAGCACGGGATGGAGCGCTTGCTCCGTGTCCGAATCCACATGCAATTT
>QMCD01001753.1_pt1 | contig 12781 bp, 5 predicted proteins | sample 1821841 | NCBI WGS metagenome assembly QMCD01 (sample SAMN01991225, study PRJNA193472) | Termite gut metagenome, whole genome shotgun sequencing project. | isolation source: worker | host: Macrotermes natalensis | reverse complement strand
GCTTATAATGACCCATACGGCAAAATTACTAAAATTTGGCATAGCCAACACTACATTACCACCTGCAAAGCAGGTGGATTTTTAAGGCAAATTAAATAAAAGACCAATAAAATGTTTATAGCTTAAGGGTGAAATGGTAGAATGGTGTATTGCTGTTTCATCTGTGCGTCCTTGCGGTGACAAGGTATGAAGAATAAACAATCCAGAATTACCCCTAAATCCCCTAAAGGGGACTTATAGAGTGTACTAATATGAAATATAGTAAACAATAACAAAATAAGAAGAAGAGCTAAATACCAACAAACCCACTGAAGCAAAAGTCCCCTTTAGGGGATTTAGGGGCAGATTAAAGAAATAAAAGCAATACAGTAATAACTAAAGAACAGTAAATAGAAAAGTAATGAAACTAAGAAATGTCATCGGTAACAGTTAACGGCAGGGCGTACAACACTGGACGTCCTGGCTACGCCGAACCCTTCGGGCTTCGTGTCTCGCCAGGACGGAATCGGAATGTGTACTTTGTCTTGATATCCTCTTATTTACTTATTTACTCATTTCCTTATTCACCATTAACTTCTTAATTTCTGATTTTATATTTCCATTAAGTAGTGGTAAAGTCCTACTGACGTTGTTAATTCCATTTTTTTCACAAGCTGCTGTTTTTTCTTCTTGCAATATTCTGTGGTTATATTCAATAATGAAGATATTTCTTTTGTGTTCAAATTAAGGTAAATATAGGAAAGAAACCGGATGTCATTAGCGGTTAAGTTCGGATGCCTTTCTTTTAAGGTATCAATAAAGTGAGAATTGACCTGCTCGAAGTGAATTAGGAATCCATCCCATTCCGTTGTTGTTATTTGTGCTTTTAATTGCCGAATTACTAAATCCAGAGAAGAATCCGGTAATTTATTTGACCGTTCGGAGAGAGTATTGACAACGTCTTCAATTACTTTATTCCTGTTTGACTGGAACAGTATCTTTGCTGTAATTTGCCTGTTTTTGGCATCTATCTCATTCCTTAGCTGCTCCTGTTCCAACAAGGCTAAGGTTTCCTGTTCCTTTAGTTGCTGGCGAAGTATTAATCTGTTATTTTTTTCTTTATCCAGTTCAAGTTTCGTGATTTTTTGCTTATTTTCGGCTATTGTTTTTTGTTGTTTATTCTTTATGGATTGCACTCGGAATATCCATACCAGTATCAAGATAAAAAAGATGATAAATATAAACAACATACGCTCTACCCTCTGTTTTGCCTTGTTTTCTGCCAATGCTTTCTCCGAATTCAATAAATCAAATCGTATTTGACTATTAATGGTTCGTGTTCTATCATTGAGCTTAGCCAGCGAATCCTTTGCCATAACCATGGAATCCTGATATTGCAGTGCATACAATAAAGACTTATTATCACGATAATAATTTGACAACTGTTCATATAAAAGAATCTTCATAGATACATTCGGCTTTTTACCCAGTGCATCCTTTAGATAATAGATAGATTTTTGTGTTTCCCCTGTTTCATGATACAGTTTGGAAAGTACTAACAGGCATTCTATTGTAAAGATATTATACCTGAACTTGTTTACGGCATACGATTCCAGTGTTTTACAAAGGAGTACTTCCGATTCCTTATACTTTTTCCTCAAAAAGAGGTTTTTTGCCTTTTCAAGGTAAACGTTAATTACAGATCCGGTATCCCATAAATAATAACCGATAGTGGAAATCGCTATATCTAAATATTCTTCCGCCAAATCAAGATTGCCTGTTTCATTTGCAATAAAACCCAGATTAGCCGCAAATTTCCCCATCCTTGCACTATCGCGCATTTGGACTGCCCCTTTGTATGCCTTCTCTATATACTCCCTTGCCTTATCCATCTCGTTGGTGGCAACATATACAGTTGCAATATTGTTCAGGATTCTTATTTCCTGAAGCTTATCCGAAGTTTTTATTGCCAGTTTATAGCTTTCGAGAAAACATTCCATGGATTGTTCATAGTCCAGCATCTTTGCATGCATAATTCCCATGATATGGAGTATGCGTATTTGAAAATCAGTCCAATTATTTTTCTCCACAATCGGCATCAAATCCAATAACATTTCCATTGATTTGGCATAGTTTTCCTTATCCCGTTCAATTTTTGCCAGATTTATTTGTTCTTCACAATATGCACGTGTATTGTTTCCATATCCTGAAATGTGGATACACGCAATAAGTAAGAAAAGTAAGGCTGGCTTATAAAAAATCTTCAATTTCATGATAGCAATTCCTTTAGTAAAATTAGAATACAAATGTACAAAAATATTATATATCTTATTTTGTGGCAACATACAATAGCATATTTTGGGTCAATTCAACAAACTGTGTCAACAGGAATTCTTTGATTTTAACGTGAGTTCGGGATTTATTTATTTGATTAAGAGAAGTTATACAAGTGAAATGAAGTTATAGGAAGTTATAAGGTTGAAAGTTTAAACATTGTATCTTTGTACCACTGATCCCGAACACACGTTATTTTAGCACCCTTTTTAGTAGACTATCCAAAATACTGTATCTTCATAATAAAGTCATTAAAAATTCGTATTATTACAATGATTATAAAGGTAAAGAAAATAACAAATGATTTTTTGAAAAAATATTTTGGTCTTATTTTTCTATTTTGTATGCTGTTTGCTTGCAACCGTCCTTCTGTCGAGGAAGAAATATCGAAAGAAAGTCCAAGCCTGTATCTTTTTGGGATATGTATGGATTCGCTTGATGTGGTCGAATATAAAATTAAACCAGGGGAAAATCTTTCTATTATATTTTCAAAATTAGGGTTTTCCGCCTCAATGACAGATCAAATTTGCAAAGTATCTTCCCATATTTTAGACCCAAAAAGAATTATTGCAGGAAAAGACTATTTCGTTTTCTCTACACAGGATTCCCTTGCGGAAATACACTATATAGTATTTGCCAATTCTTCTACTCATTTTGCTGTAATAGATATGTCTGTCCAAGACTCTATCAAAGCATACTTACACGAAAAACAAGTTGTTTATAAAGAGAAATACGCCCAAGGTATTATCCGGTCTTCGCTATGGAATGCTATAAGCAATGATGGTGGAGACCCCATGCTAGCATTAATGCTGTCGGATATTTATGCCTGGGAAATTGATTTCTTCGACATAAAAGAAGGAGATGCCTTCAAAGTAATTTACGAAGTGGCATATATAGATGATACAGTTGCTTTAGCTATTGAAAATATAAAAGGAGCTATTTTTTTACACAAAGGAATAGATTATTATGCAATTCCATTTGTGCAAGATAGCGTTTTGGAATATTTTGATATAGACGGAAATAGTTTGAGAAGAGCGTTTCTAAAAGCTCCTTTGGATTTTTTCAGGATTACATCCCGATACTCCAATTCGCGTTTTCATCCTGTACTAAAAAGATATAGGGCGCATCATGGAATAGATTATGCTGCACCTATTGGAACTCCTGTTAAAACAATCGGGGATGGAACCGTTATCGCAAAAGGGTATCAGAGCGGTGGCGGCGGTAATTTTGTCAAAATCAAACATAATTCAACATATACTACTGTTTATATGCATTTGAAAGGATTTGCCAAAAGTATAAATCAAGGAAGTCATGTTCAACAAGGGCAAGTAATCGGATATGTTGGTTCTACAGGATTGTCTACCGGTCCACACCTTGATTTTCGCGTGTATAAAAACGGTTCGCCTATTGATCCTTTAAAATTGGAGTCTCCGCCATCCCATCCGGTAAAAGAAGAATTAATGCCGCAATATGATAGCATAAAACATGAGATATTGACTAAAATAGAAACTTACAACAAGCAATATCATCCAAAGGACACTATATAAAATCACTCTTCTTCAGGCAAAGCTACAGGTTGTTTATTTTTCTTTTTATTCTTCTTTTTCTTGTTCGGATTTCGTTTAAAAAGATCTTTAAACTTGTCAAATTCTTTAGAGTAAGCTAAACCCATGCCTTGAGAATAATTAGCAGAACCCGAAGAGGCAGATTGTAATATATCCTGCTGATTAGTCACATTAAATGCTTTAACACGGAACGAACCATCTTCGGTAAGTTTGTATTCTATCGTAACATCACCCAATATCTGGTCTTGATTTTCCAGTTCCTGCCGTTCAATAATCCCCCAACTGGTGGAAATAACTAACTTGTCATTGAAAAAACTTCCCCCTACGTCCACACTGTATTCGCCTTCCGTCATTTCGTCTCCAGGACGAAAATTTCCCCGAACATCAATAGCAGGAATAATATTTGAGACAAACCGATTTACATAAGACGAAGCTAATTCGCTAAGAGAATATGTCAAACCTGTATTAATTGCACTGGAGGTGCTTTGGGTTTGCGTTTCAAAAGTTCCCAAAAGCAAAAGGTTTACCATCTGACGAACCATTTCGTCCCTACTGGTTGTATCTATATTGCTATAAACCAACGACCTTGTACGTTCATCTGCATCCGGCAATTCAAATGTAAACGAAAAATTCGGACTAAGCAATCGCCCGTTAAGCCTTAGGATATTGTTCACGGAAATGGGTCTGAGCTTAGTCATAGTTTCTTCCTGCAAATTACCAATGGATACTTTCCCTGCTAAAACAGCCTGAGCATGTATTGTTCCTTGCATAGGATCCCCGTTAAATGCAATTATACCTCCGTTTTGTAACCTGAAAGTACGAGTTAAAACGTCTCCCCAAGCCAAATTAAATTCTCCATTTGCAATGGTATAATTTCCATATAATGTAAAATCATCATTCTCATTCAGAATTAGTTCCATCGTTCCAGATCCTCTTCCTGCAATATGTCCCCCTATGGAAGGATCCAGCATAACTTGAAGCATTGCATCGGGAGTAGCAGTTATTTTAAGATTGAGCATCATGCCTGTTTTTGCTTCCTCCTTAACTTGTATTGAATCTTTCTTTTGCTGAGAATCAGGAGATACAAAAGTAATAAAATTACTTTTTGTTGCGGTAATGCTCCAATCCAAGGAGAGCATAACATTGGTCATCGGATTTGTTACTGCCTCAGCATCAATCTTTATAATATCACTTACTTTCCCATAAATAGCGGCATTTCCGGTTCCAAATGCAGTTCCGTAAAACAAACTGTTATCTTTTACTGTAGTTTGTAGCACTGATAAATTATTAGCAGTCAATTGCAAATCCAATCCAAAATCTTTCAAGCGATTATGTGTGATAACTCCATTAACGATTCCGGTTCCATTATAAGTATCTCGAAAAGCAATATTTTCGAAAACGAATCCAGTATCCACAAATTTTACATTTCCCTCATCTATAAAATACTCCGTTTTCAGAAAATCAACTCCCAATATACCGTTTTTTAACTTCGCATGTCCTTCCAACTTCGCATTCGGTAAAGTACCTTTAAATGTAATTTGTCCTTTGGCAATGCCCTCTATTCGCGAAGCAAAAGAATTTACATAAGGCTCTAAAAATTTAATATTCAAGCTGTCAACATCTCCTGTAAGATCAATATATTTACTTTTCGGGTCAAAATTACCGCTAATTGTAAGCATGGATACATTTTTATTCTGTTCTTGAAATAATGATGCCCGGATTATTAATTTTTGTTGTATATTGTTCCAAAACGTCCGCCCTTCCAAAAATCCCATTTCCACATTGTTAAAATAAAAATCATTCACCGTAAAATCCGAACCAAGAGCAACTCCACGCGAATTACGAATCAATCCCCCATTTCCATTAGCAATACCTTCAAGTCTTATTTGGAAACGATTCAAAAAAACATTAAACAATCCTAAATCAATTTCATTGAATGAAAACAGAATAGCATCATCACCTCTTTCGGTAAGACCATTTTTTATAACAATAGATTTTCCGCTTGGAGAATGTAACCCAAAATTACCCACATAAATACTATCCTTAGAGAAATAAATATAGTTAGATGCGTCAAACAAAAAAGTCAGGCTATCCCAGACAACAGAACCGTTATTGAGAATGATTTCCATTTCCGATTTGCTCATATCCAAAAAATTGACAGAACCTTCCAGCAAGATATCATGCAACCTATTGTTTTGATTACCGGTTGCCGTTGCCAGGTAATCTACCACATTGTTGGATACTGCCGCCTGAAGATCAAATGATTGTATGTCAGGCAAAGTATCAGTTATTCTGGAATAAAATGCATTACAGGCTATCCCAAGGTTAGACATTCGGGGTGTTTGCTGATTATTAATTATAATACTATCCAACCGCATCTTATTATTGATATTCAATTGAGGAACATTTAGAGATAATTTTGAAATATTCTCAATTTGATTCATTGATATCAAAGCTGTTATTCCTTTTACCGGATTGATAGAAGGAACGAAATGATGTATCAAAGGAATTGTTTTTTTCAACTGCAAAGACAAATCAAACTGTTGCGGAAAAATCTCCTGGGCAGAATCACCATACAGTGGTTTGGGAATCAAGTTAGAAAGTTGGGAATGCAAATTTTCCTGAACAGATTTAGCCGCCTGTAAATAAGTAAATTTACCTGATAAATCAACAGATAATATATCCGATGTCAAATTAATATTTTTATTCGGGTATTCGTTCTCCTTTACCCTCATCACAAAATCAGGGAATAAATAATCAATATTATTTTCTTTATATACAATATTATTCATTTGCAATTCCCCATACATATGTTCAAAATCAGTTCCTGTCAACGTTAGATTAACCGCCGCCGATACAATCACATTGGAATCGGGACGAAAAAAATCAAATCTACTCAAATTAAGTGCATTTACAGTTACTTCAAAATCAGAATACGGCTCTGCCAAATTGAAATCTATCAATCCGGCAAAAGTAAAATCCAAATCCTCGTCATCACAACTTACTTTTCCGTCAAATTGTTTGGAAAGGAAATTTCCTGAAACTTGAATATTTTCAACGGTATTATGCCTATATGTAATCGCATTTACAGTGCTTTGTAATTCAAAATTCATATCATCAACCGTAACACCTTCTCCTTTAATACGTGCTTGCAAGCTGAGATTCCCCAAATCTTGAAAATCCATTATTCGTTCCAATTCCAAATGCTGGGCTTGCAATTTTCCGTCATACGAAATAGGCTTAGATCGATTGTTGAACATTAATTCACAGGAAAGATTTCCTACGCCGGTAGAAAAAGCTGCATCCGCAAAGAAATTGTCATACAATCCTAAAAAATGTCCCCGTATCTGCACCCAATTTACTTTTTGTACAATATCAGGCAGAGGAATAACAACATTGTTAGGCAACTTGAACGAAGCAATATCTATTACATTTGTCTTTAAATTTTTAATAGTAAAATCAATGAAAGTTTCTTCAATGTCGGGCAAACCGTTCAAATCAAGATTTCCTTCTATTTTAGTATCTTTTCCGTAATCAAGATTCAAATCTCTGACTTTTAAATCCGCAATTAAGCCTTTGACAGAAGTGGAAAAATGTACCATATTATTCATTCCGCTGAATCGCGGAACAAAATATTGTAAATCAAGAAAGTTAAAATCTGCTTTCTGAATATCGGTATCAAAGGAAACTCTGTTGATGAAATTGGAAAAGTCTTTAAAGCTTGAATAATTCAGACGAAAATCAACCTTCAATTCCGTTTTGTTTTTTGTAGAAATGCTTGCTCCCAAGCAATGCAAACCCGAACGTGCAACAATCAAATGCCCGTCGAGATGTTCCAAATCAAATCCTGAACGTTCCCTTGCCGATAATTCCCGAATGTCAAAGTTAAGACTATCTCCAATAATCAAAATCCGGTCTAACTTCAGGTTGATATCTTCAATAATCATATTGGAATAATTCCACACACCTTCCTTATCTTCTCCTGCTGTATTATCATTACGGAATTGGAAACGACCATTTTTAAGAGTTGCCATCGGAAGGTCAACAATGGTCAATGATTTTTCTTTTGGGCGGACAAAGTCAATAAAAAATTGAATATTCAATGCAGTATCAGACTCATATCTTCTCAATATTACATTCGGTTCTTCCAAAACAATATTACGGATTTCTATATTGGCATCTTTTGTCTTAAATGAAGGAAAACTTAAACTACCCTTCTTGGCTGAAATCAAATTATTTCCATGCCGGTCATTGAGGCGAATATCTTCTAAGTTAATATCCAGATTAAAATCAATACGCAATTTGCCTATATATACTTCGGTCTGCATCTTTTCCGACAAAAAACCGGCAGCTTTTTGGGCAATAAAGGTCTGGACAGAAGGAATCATTAACAAGGTAAGAATTAAGAAAATCAGAGCAATTATGGATATAAATACCCATAAAAGAATTTTTCCAATCTTCTTTACAATGATCTTCATAATATTATACTAAAAAATGCCCTGCATGCTTTCTGTTTTAATCAATTACCTTGCCACAAAGGTATCAAAAATAGACATTGGCATATCAAAAAGGAAACGTTTCTATTAACTGTTAATTGTTTATGATTGTTGTTAAAACAAGGATTAATCTTTCTATAATTAACGTGCGCTCGGGGTCTCACTCAATGATGACAATGGTAAATGAGAGAATCCAGGAGAAAGGAGATAGTTTATTTTCTGAAGATGTATAGTTTATTGAATAGATCCAATAGACCCCTCCGAAGTACCTGTTTTCACCTCAAAGGTGCAATGTTTCACCTCAAAGGTTCAATGTTTCACCTCAAAGGTTCAATGTTTGACCTAAAAGGTGCAATGTTCGACCTCAAAGGTGCAATGTTCGACCTCAAAGGTGCAATGTTCGAGCTCAAAGGTGCAATGTTCGACCTCAAAGGTGCAATGTTTCACCTCAAAGGTTCAATGTTTGACCTAAAAGGTGTAATGTTCGACCTCAAAGGTGCAATGTTCGACCTTAAAGGTGCAATGTTTCACCTAAAAGGTTCAATGTTTCACTTCTGAGGTGCAATGTTTCACTTCCGAGGTGAAATGTTTGACTTCCGAAGTGCAATGTTTGACTTCCGAAGTGCAATGTTTGACTTCCGAAGTGAAATGTTTCACTTCTGAAGTGCAATGTTTCGCCTTTAAGCTATAAACTGTGAACTGTAAACATTTGATTGATCTTATTTAAATACCTTTTTTTATCCCAAACTCATGTTTTATTAAATAATAATGTGTATTTTTGTAAAAAAATTAATTAAAACAAATAATAAAGATGAAGAGAATAATTATTATTGTATGTATAGTGGGTATCCATTTTCTTATATATGGTTCTCAAGTTGACACCACTGTAGCAAAACGCGTAGGCGAAGTTTTCTGGAAATCAAAAGCCGGTATGCCTGTTCAAAAAAATGCACTTAATCTAAATCTTGTTTATCAATCAATTTCCGAGACAAAGGATTTGAGCCGGAATGTCTATTTCCATGTTTTTAATGTTGACAGTGCCGGTTTTATTATTGTTTCGGGATCGGATAATACGATTCCCGTTTTGGCTTACTCGGATGAGGGCGTATTTGATCCTAATAATATTCCGCCAAACATGAGTACGGTCTTAAATAATTATACACAGACCATTCGTTATGCGATGGAAAATGATATTTCGATATCTAAAAACATAGAAAAACAGTGGCAGGAACTTGTTAACGACAATGTAAAAAAACAAAAAGATTTTGCCTCAACGATTTATCCTTTGTTAGGGAATATAAAATGGGATCAGGGGAAATACTACAACGATCTTTGTCCTGAGGATAATAGTGCTTCTTATCCTCTGGATTATAAATGTCCTACCGGTTGTGTTGCTACAGCTATGGCTCAAGTGATTAAATACTGGGAATACCCTGTGCAGGGAACAGGATATAAATGTTACCAGGCGGATTATGGATATTCTGATAGCGATTATGGTATTTATGGCGAGCTTTGTGCCGATTTTACAAATACGACTTATAATTATGATTTAATGCCTGATGAATTGGATTATTCCAGTTCATCCGCTCAAGTAAATGCTGTTGCCGAATTAATGTATCATTGTGGAGTGGCGGTAAATATGCAGTATGGTCCTCAAGGAAGCGGAGCTTATACTGTTCTTCGTGATAATGATTTTAACTATACAGATGGTGCGGGCAATTACTATACTGATGCAGCAGCAGGATTAAGGAATTATTTCGGATACTCAAAAGCAAAAGGGCTTTTCAAGTCAGATTATACGGATTCCGAATGGATTGCTATCTTAAAAGGACAACTCAATAAAAGACAGCCTGTCATTTATGCAGGTCAATCAAATGACGGTGGTCATGCCTTTGTTTGTGATGGTTATGATGAAAATGATTATTTTCATTTCAATTGGGGGTGGGGAGGATCTGCAAACTGTTATTGCTCTGTATCGGAGCTTATTCCTGGAGGTACCGGAATAGGAGGAGGTAATGGTGATTATTCTCAAAACCAAAGAATCGTAATAGATATTTGTTCGGAAAAAGAAGAGAAAGTTTTAGGATGGAGATATACTACAGATTACATAGGTAATTCTTCCGGAATATTTTCCAGTCGTGCTGCTGACTTATTTCCGGATACCTGCATGCTTATTTTTAAGGATAATCAGCCATTTGCTGCAACTGATGTACATGCGTACGGTGCTGTTTTCGATCCCTATTCTACATCATTTGATTATGGAACATCGTCTCTTCTAAGAAAATCATCATCATACCGTATAGATAGCTTAGCTATAACAGGAATATATTCATTAAAAAATAATGGATACAACAGCAACAGTCCCGATACGCTTCGTATACACCTTTCCTATTATGAACCTTACACAGGAGCAGGTCTGAATGTTGACTATAAACTCGGTTTTTTTAACGAAGTCCGTCCCTATATACAGCGAACCGGAGCTGTCAGTCAAAAAGGAGATGTGATTAAGCCGAAAGCTCTTAATACCGTAACAATAGATTACATACTTACATTGGCAGATACCTCTGCAGAAATAATAGGACTCCCCGGAAGCTACAATTATAAATCCCATATTATTCCGTTAGATTATAACAATGCAACGGTTAATGGTTTTGAAGTACCTGCCGGTGCTGTTGTAAATACAATGATTAAATTTATTCCCGGCTATCATTATGCAAAAAATGACACCTTATTTTCTTATACAACCGATTATTATTCTGGAAACATAAATACTTTTTCTCAAAAAAATAACAGGTTCCGTTTTCGTTATCACTATTCAAGTGTTCAAAATGATATTCTTGATACTAATGGATATAATTGTGCTTTAGCTGAAACAAAAGATATACGGTATCAATTATATAACACCTGGGAAGACTCTTGTTATATGGGACCAATGGTGTCTGTTCCTGAGTTTGCTTATCATATTTCGTATGATATTACACCGGTAATTGCAAGAAAAGAAATTGATACGACTGTTTGTGGTACATTTGCTTACAATGGAATGACTTATGCACAAAGTGGAATCTATACCCATACATTTTCACTTGATGACGGAGATAGTATTGTTATCTTGAATTTAACTGTAGATCCGGCTTTGGGTACAATAAGCAATATACAGGGAGGTACTACTATTTCAAATGTAGGAACTTATACTTATTCTGTTTCGGCTGTTGATAACGCATCTGTTTACCAATGGACAATTTCTAATAATCGTTGGAATATTATAGGTTCAGGAAATCAAATTACATTGAATATAACTGAAAAAGGAACAGGTATTCTTTCAGTGAAAGCGATTCATGATAATGGTATTTGTGAAACACAGGAAGTTTCTATTACTATTAACTTCTGTGATGAATTGGGCACAATGGGAGAAATACAAGGGGAAAGTTATATCACTTCTGTCGGTACGTATACTTATTCTGTTGATGCGGTCGAAAATGCGGTTTTGTATCAATGGGAAGTATCGAACAATACTTGGACAATATTGGGATCTTCAGCTGGACCTTCTATAAATTTGCTTATTGATAAAAACGCAACGGCAACATTGTCGGTAAAGGCATTTGATTTTTGTGACAAATTTGTTCAAAAAGATTTTGTTATCCATTGTTCGGGAGTAGATGTTGTATCTTATAATGATGCAAAGAATATCAAGATATTTCCTAATCCGACAAAAAATGTTTTTACGATAAGCAGTGAAAATCTGGACTTAGAGAACAGTGAAATTTATCTCTGTGATATAGCCGGAAGATATTTGAAAAAATATACTTTTAATCATGCTCAGACAACTATTGATTTGTCAACTTTTGCAGAAGGAGTTTATTTTATTTCAATAATCAAAGATAATAAAACTTTAGTGGTAAAGAAAATCATTAAGAACTAAGGGACTTGGTTTTTCCATGTTTGTCTGGCAGTAAAAAAGAAAGGAGATTACTAATCGTAACAAAAAAAATGTTACTTTTGCAATCTCCTTTGGAGTGATGCGGAAGTAGCTCAGTTGGTAGAGCACGACCTTGCCAAGGTCGGGGTCGCGAGTTCGAGTCTCGTCTTCCGCTCAAAACTGTTCTAACAGGATGCCTTGGTGGTGGAATTGGTAGACACGCGGGACTTAAAATCCCGTGACCATTGCGGTCGTGCGGGTTCAAGTCCCGCCCGAGGTACAAAATACAACTTGCGGAAGTAGCTCAGTTGGTAGAGCACGACCTTGCCAAGGTCGGGGTCGCGAGTTCGAGTCTCGTCTTCCGCTCAAAGGAGGAGTCATATAGACTCTTTTTTTTAATTTGCCTTAAAAATCCACCTGCTTTGCAGGTGGTAATGTAGTGTTGGCTATGCCAAATTTTAGTAATTTTGCCGTATGGGTCATTATAAGCG
>QMCD01004300.1_pt1 | contig 12784 bp, 15 predicted proteins | sample 1821841 | NCBI WGS metagenome assembly QMCD01 (sample SAMN01991225, study PRJNA193472) | Termite gut metagenome, whole genome shotgun sequencing project. | isolation source: worker | host: Macrotermes natalensis | reverse complement strand
ATTGACCTGTACGAGGACTGTATCCCCTAAATTTGAAATCAGAATAATTACCCGCCCCTGCAACTTCATCATCTTTTTCTACTCCATTAAATCCAAAAAGCCACGTGCTACGTGCATTTTCAGCGCAAAAGTCAAAGGTCAGTTCTTTGCTGTTACAACTAACTTTCAATTCAGGTCTTTTGTAATATTCGTCTAATATGTGCAGTTTTAAGCAACCCATTGTTTTAAATAAAAATGAACTGCAAAATTAGTAAAAATTATTCAGATACAGGCACATAAAAAAAGGGGGGTTTTGTTTCCCCCAAGCAAAAAATAAAGTAAGAAAAGATTAAACCAAGTGCGTGTAAATCTGTGTGCTATCGAGGCAACTATGCCCTAAAAACAGGGCGATGTTTTCGATACTCATACCGTTTTGCAGTAAATGGGTGGCGATGGAGTGGCGCAGAACGTGCAAAGACAAGCGTTTTGCCTTTATATTCTCGTCTTGGCAGATGTCTTGCAGGTGTTTAAGGCTTTTGTTTAATATCTCTTTATCTCTGATAAACAAACGGTTGTGTTTGAGTTTAAGCCTGTGGCGGTAGTTGTAAATGTAATCCTGTAATTCTTTGTAAACGCCTGCTGACATCGGTACAATGCGGTCTTTGTAGTTTTTGCCCTTTTCTACAAAAACGGTTTTGCGGTCAAAATCAATGTCTTGTATTTGTAGTTTACAACCCTCTGTGCGCCGTAATCCGCAAGCATAATACAGGGCAAAAATGAGTTTCAACTCATATTGTTTTGCCTGTCGGTGGGCAAAAGATAAATGGGGGTAAGCATTTGGTATGCAACCCAAAAGCGTTTTTATTTCCTGCTGTGTAAGAGTTTCGATTTTTAGTATTCGTTCCTGCTTGTCGGGTGTTATGCGGTGGTTGGTGGGAACAGGCGCGTTTGTTGCGCCGTGTTGGTGCAGAAACTCCAAGAGTTTATCAACGGCGGTAAAATTATCATTGAGATACGATATGCTTAATAAACGCCCTTTGTAGCGTTTGTTTGGGCGGTGTTCCAAGTAGTTTTGATATTCGGTTACATCTTTGGCGGTTAGCCTGTTTATGCTTTGTATTTGCCTGTTTTCAAGCCATTCAAAAAAATCGCTGATAAGGCGCGGGTATGAGTAAACCACCCCATTAGAGAAGCCGAGCGTATCAAGCCACGAGGTGTATTCTGCTGTTATTGCTTTATAACTTGTATTCATACTCTAAACTCTAAAACGGGTGCAGCCTGTTAATGTCGTCCGATAAATCGTCTATATTATTGGGTATATATTTTTCGGTACTGCTGATGTAGCGGTGTCCCGCAAAGTATTGCGTTTTGCGCAAGCCCTGTGTTTTGAGCCAAAAAGCGATAACCGAAGCCCGTACCTGTTTGAAGTTTGAAAACTGTTTATCAATGCCTTTTACTTGCTTTGTAAGTGGTTTAAAGATGTGCATCAGTGTTTCGTTGCCTGTGTCCTTTTTGCTAAATTCGGGCAATGGCAAAAAAAGTTTGTTGCTTTCGGTTTTGTGATATTCCGAGAGTTTGGGGCGTATATTTTGCAAGTAGTGTATAAATAAGCCTATTTGCGTGGCTTTGAGTGATAAAACTCGCTCATTGCTCTTTTTTCCGCCTCGTATTTTCAGGGTGGCTTTGGTTAAATCAAGGTCGCCCATTTCGATTTTATCTATTTCTTTGGTGGTTGTTCCCTGATAAACCAAAATGCTTAATATCAGTGCGTTTCTTTCTTTGCTTAATGCCGACTGTTTGCGTTGGTTTTTGGGTATGTGGCTGTCATCGTAACCACGCACAAAGAGTTGATAATAGTTATCGTAGAGTTGTTCGAGTTCTTCGGGGGTGTAGATTTTATACAGGGTCTTTTTCTGTGTTCCGCGTATTTTGAGCAAGGCGCAGGGATTTTGTGTTATCTGTTCGCTTTTGTAGAGATAGGTAAAATAGTGGTTTAGGGCTAACAGGTTGTTTTTGCGGGTTATGTTCTGTTGCCCTCTGCGGTTTTTTAGGTATTCCAAGTGCTTTAAAATATCGGCTTTGGTAACTTGTATTTCTTCCTTTTGCACCCGCGTAAAAAAGAACTCCACGTAACCTGTGTAATGGGTTATGGAACTTGGCGCAAGGTTTTTAGCCTGTAAATATGCTGTAAATCCTGTTTTATTCATTGTCTGAACTGTGATTTTTTTGATTGATATGATTCTTTAATTTGTTGTTGTCCTACTTTTTTTATCTTAATTATCAGATGTTTGCAGGTTGGTCGGCGGAGTTTGTCCTGCTGTCTCGCTGTCGGTCGTTGCAAATGTGTAGTAATATTGTCTTCCGTTCCATTCACGGTTTAATCTGCCTTGTTCCCAAAGGATTCTTAAATACCTTGCTTCGGTGGTGTGGCTTCTTCCTGTAATGATTGTGAGGTCTTCGGGTAAATAGGTTCTTTGCGGTTGCTGTGTTTCAAGTTCAAGCAACTGTCTCAACGTGTATTCTTCTTTTTCTTCTATTCTTATCCGCTTTGTTGTTTGTCTTGGTTGTGGTTCTGTTTCCGTACAAAGCCTTCCCCCAACCCCCTCCACAAGAGGGGGAGTAGGCTCTTGCGTGATTTCGTGCACTTTTGTGCTTTCGTTCTTCTTTGTTTCTTCGTGCCTTTCGCCTTGTTCGTCTTCGGCTTTTATTGTTTCAAGTGTTTTTTGCAAAGCCGTTTCTATGCTTTTTTTCAGCGTGTTGTTTTCGTTCAAGTTGGTTATTTTATAGGTGTAGCCCTCTCGGTATTTGTTCCCGCCTGCCACCTGTATATATTGAAAAAGCGTGAGTTCCTGTAAATATCGGTTAAGTGTTCGGGGGTGTATTCGCTTGGCTTTTCTGATGTCAAGCGCAGTAAATTGGGTGGTTTTGGCTTGTTGCAAAAAATGTTGTAGCCAATTAAAAAATCCTCTTGCGTTGGTGCTAAGTTCGTCAGCACGGCGGAATAATGAGTTTTTGAGTAAGGCAAAAGCCATTTCTATATCTTCGGGGGCGGTTTTTATTTGTATTTCGCCTGTGTTTTGGTCGGCGTGTTCTTCCCGCTGATATTGGCAGAAAAAAGTAATCGCATCTATAAAATTGAGCAAAAGCAATAAAGTTTTTCGTGGGTGGGGCAGGTCTTCGGGTAAATTGATGTACGTTGCGTATGGGTTTATTATACTTGTTTTTTTGAGTAAAACAATTACGCACTGCAACTGCCGTAAGGTTTGGGCAATTTCCGTTTGATTGATTAAGCCCGCTTTGATTTTCTTTTGATATTCCATAATTGTAATATCTTGGGCGTTGCTGTGATTTAAGTGCAGGCACAGGAACGGCAGGCTTGATTGCTCGTAGTTTTTGTCAGAATAGGCGCAAGCAATTAAACACAACTTTCCCGCCACTTCAAAAGTTGTTGAGTGTAACATTCCGTCTTTGTCTTTGGTGGCGCGGGTTTTTATCAGTTTTCCGTGTGCTTGCAGGGTGGCGAGTGGCGTAAGCATTTCGTTTGTCCATTCTAAATCTTCAATGAATAAGGCTTTACCGTCAATTTGCTTGCTGTCAAAATAATATAGGGCGTTTTCGCTAATTTGGGTGTGGAAGGAGTAGGCATTTTGGGGCATACATTGAGATAATTTTTGCAAAAGGTAACTTTTGCCTATTCCGCTTTTGGCAAGGCAAAGCACCGAAAACGGATTTGCGCTTTTGTGGCTTGCCATTGCTAAAAAAAGCGTTAGGGCGTTTTCTTCTTCGCCTAAAATCCCGATTTTTTCTAAATCGTTTTTTAAGTTGGTAATCAAGTTTTTATCGCTCAAATATTCTTTTGCCGATTTTTCTTCGCTCTCGCTCATTTCAAAGGCTTTTTCTTTAATTCCCTGCGGGTAGCGCAGGTGTTCCAATTTGTAGGTTTCGAGTTGGTTTATCAAAGCGTGAACGGATTTTGAACTCTCCACCAACGTAACGCCCCACTTATCGCAAAGCGTGCGGATTAGTTTTTCTATTTGGCTGTCGGTGTACAGGTCAAGCGTGGTGCGGTAGGGCGGGTAATCTTTGTGTGTTACTTTCAATGTACAATACATTCTTTCGATTTGCTGTACATCAACACCGCCGAGAACATCAATTGTAAAATGTTCATCGGCGTAGGTTATAAAATGCGGATTGTGGATTTGTAAATTTTGCATAATTGATATTGTTTACAATGGTTGTGCGGGTTTCATTTCTTCAAATAGTATTTTCAGCCGTTCAATCCAATGCAGGCAAATAATTTCTTGCTCGTCTATCGAAGTTTCCTCCAAGTGGCTTATTTTCATACTGTTTTTGGCGAGAAAAAGGCAAGCGAGGTTTAAATGGCTGATTAGCTCGTTAATGTCTATTTCGCTGTTTAGCAATTCTTGCAGAGGGCGCAAGTTCAATTCTGACAGGGTGTAAATTGGCACGTTTTGCATAAATATACGGTTATTAAATAGTAAAAAATAAATACAAAATAAAGGGGAAAAAACGAGAAAAAAGAAAATAGTTTTCAACAAGGAAAGAGACGCAACCCCTTTGCTTATAGGCGTTTCTGAGGATTGGGCGGGGCGAAAAACAACCCGAAAAAGCCCCCGAAAAAACAAACAAAAAACCGAAAGAAAAACCCCGAAAACAACAACAAAAATGAACACCCCGAAACAAACGTATAAATCATTAAAAATCAAAGGAAAAGAGGACAAAAACCGCCCGCCCCAACCGCTCACTAAACCGTTAAAAATCAAAAATATAATCCCGCAAGCGGGACAAAAAGAGGGGGCAAAAAATACACCGCCAACGGCGGAACAGGAAAACGGCAAGCCGAGCAAACGGACAAAACCCCAGCCGAAAACCAACCGTTAAACCTTTAAAAATCAAAAACATAATGCCCGCGAAGCGGGACAAAAAGAGGGGGCAAAAAATACACCGCCAACGGCGGAACAGGAAAACAGCAAGCCGAGCGAGCGGACAAAACCCCAGCCGAAAAACCAACCACTAAACCACTAAAAATAAGCAAAATACAGACAAAAGAAGCCCCAAAACAAAATCACCGACAAAAGAACAGAAGCCAACCGAAAACAGCCCCAAAAACGCAAAAAAAACCAACTCCAAAAATCTCACAAAAAGAACAGAAAAACACCCTCCAAAAAAGCCCCGCCCAATCCTCAGAAACGCCTATAAGCAAAGGGGTGGAAAAAAGAGGGGGCGAGGGCGGGAAAGAGGGCGCAAAGCGCAGAAAATCAAAAAGATAAATGCAAAAATACCGATTGTTGATAACTTTTTTTGAAAACGGTAAAAATAGTGGTTTTTAGGGGTAAAAAAGAGCCGAAAAAGTAAAATCCAACGCAAAAGCAAGCGAAAAACAGACTACAAAAACATAAAAACGGAACAAAAACAGCGGGAAGCGAGCAAAGCGACTTGGCGCAACAGGGGGAAGAACTGCATCGCGCTTGATGTATGCGCTTTCGCCCCCAACGGAACAGCATTAATTTTTTCTTTTTTTTCCTGCGGCAAAGCCGCAAAAATCCCCCCATTTTTGCCGCAAAGCGACTTTTTGTGTGTGGGTGTTGCTTGCGGACCAGGAACGGCGAGCGAGCGCGGAACGGAACAGGAACGGCAGAAAAAAGAAAGCCACAAGTTTTTTAACTTGTGGCTTTTGGGACAACCGTTTTGTATTTATTTGGTACTTTTGACCTAATATCTAATGTTAAATCAAAAAGTAATCTATTCCCTCTTTTATTTAAGTGAATTATTTTCGCTGTATCTCCAATGCGCACAACAATTCGTGCAGTGCCACAGGTTAAAAAAACTATTTTATTAGGAAAGACAAATACACCAAATATTTCACAAGTTGCCAAATCGGAATTTGAATGTAAATCTTTGAGAATCATTATTTCCGATCTTCCATTAGTAGAGGAATATAAGTACGAACAGGTACAATTTTACCTTGACACTTTCCTGGCTTCCATTTAGGCATAAGACTTATCACTCTTAATGCCTCCTTATCTACATCGGTAAATTCCTCTGCATTTTTATTTCGGATTTTCTGCCCAGTTACATTTCCCTGAACATCTATAATAAATTCCAAATAGATAGAACCTTGAAAAAAGCCTTGCTCCGGATATTTAAAATTATTTGTAAAAAAACTTAGCACATCTTTTGTCCCTCCCTTATATTCAGGCATTTCATCAACAAAAGTATACACTACCTGATTAGTCAAAGTATCATAACTTGACTTACAAACATCATCACTAACTGTTATCATTTTCTTTGTAAAACCACAAGAAAACAATAAAGATAATAACAATGTAAAATACAAAATTTGTTTATTTATATAGAACATTTTCGCCTGGCATATTTAACCAATAATCCCAATAATCTTCACGCCAAGTACCAGCTCCTTGTTTTTGCAGACCAATCTCTATCATCATCAAGTTTAATTGGTCATTTGTTAAATATATCATTGGTTTATATGGATTTTGACCGTTTATATTAGTAATAGAATAATTCATAATGTTATGTAAAATATTTTGATCTGTGGTAGAAGTACTTAAATAATTATTTCCACCCTGATGGATTAATTCTGTATCACACCCTTGGGTTATTTCAAACGGATGTCCAAGCCTTAGGGTGTGTAACAATTCGTGAACTGCATCTACCGCTAATTCCGTTGGATTTCTAAATTCTCCATCTTTTCCATAGATATTCACACTTACACCTTGGAAAGAAGCCATTCCTCCAATCATTACATCTGTATTAGATTCTGGTTTAGTACCATAAATGTTCAAAGTAGGTATTACTTGTCCAGATTCTGTTCCTCCATTAAAAGTAACCTGACCCGAATATTTATCGCCAAAAGATATTTGTAATGTAGTATTTAATTGATTATGGATTGCATTTTGATATGATTGTATTTGGTCGGAATTTAACCCCAATTCTTTGTCTACACTGAAATCAATATTTACGCTTATATTAATATTTCCTTGTCCATCTGTCGACTGGTTCCATTCTAACCCTTCTAAATCTATGCCGTCTATTGGTCTTCGTTGAGCAAAAGCATAAGGCGACCAACCCGCATAAGAACGAGCAAGAGGGTCAATTGACCTGTACGAGGACTGTATCCCCTAAATTTGAAATCAGAATAATTACCCGCCCCTGCAACTTCATCATCTTTTTCTACTCCATTAAATCCAAAACGATAATCTCCACTTAGCGAGCGATTCGGCATCGTCATTCCGAACGGGAAATAATCACTTGTACTTACCACATCCGGCTCATTGTCATTAAGTTTTTTATCACTTACTACAGCTAAAACATTCCCCAGGTGATTGGTGAGCTCAAATTGCCTACGTGCAAATTCCGCACTTTCTTTGCAGGTCAGCGCATCCACCGGCATATAATTATATATATCAGTGACCGAATTTGCCATATTAACGCCTGTTCTCATTTAATAAGGTAATAAATTAACGCCACGAAAATAGCGAATAACTTTTAATTATCCGCTCACATTGAGGAAGAAAAGCCAGAGGGAAAAGAAGAAAAAAAGGAAGATTATCGCAGGGGGTGGAAGCTTTCCATATCGTTTTGCAGGGTTTCAAACTCTCCTGCTAAAAACTTTTCGGTGTTTTGTATATTCTTATGCCCTGCCAGGTGCTGGGCTTTGCGCAAGCCGTAGAGTTTGAGCCAGTGGGTTATTTTGGATGCGCGCAGGTGTCGGAAGTCGTAATACTTGGGCGAAAGACTTTTTAAAGAGAGGTTTAATCGTTCAAAGTGGTTTCGGTTCGGCATCAGGGGCGTATCTTCTCCATCGGCGTAGAATTGGATTAACGCGCCGATTTGCACGGCTTCAAGCGGTAGCTTTCTTTCTGCTCCTTTCAGGCTCGGATGCACGCTTACGGTAGCCTTGCGCAAATCAAAATCGGATTGGGTAAGTTTTTCTATCTCATTTACTTGCAGGGCTTGATAACACATAAGAGTTAAAGCAATATACCTGCCTTGAAGTAGCTTTTGATGATTGGGATAAAAGCGTAACTCCTTATTATTTGGCTGGTATTCCTGTGTGTGATAGTAGTAGGCATCGCAAAGCAAATCCAGTTCATCGGGCGTAAAGAGCGGTCGCAGGTGCCGGCGCTGTGTTCCTCTTATCTTGATGAAGCAGGTAATATCGTTTATCCCGTATTCCTTGGCTAAAAAGGCGTGATAGTTTTTGAGCTTCTGCAGGATGCTGTTTTGCGTGGCGCTGGTAAGATTGCGTTTCTCCTTAATATATTGCAGGTAGTTTAAAAGGTCTTTCTTATCCGCACTTTCGGGCGTTCTTGCGCAAACGCTATCCAGCCACGCTTCATATTTGGCGATTTCCCTTTGGTGGCGTGCTATGGTTTTGGGAATAATCCCCTTTTGCTCTAAATATTGTTCAAATTGCATTGCCCTGTTCATTTACAATGTGTGTATAGATTTGTGTGCTTACCAGTGAGCTATGCCCCAGGAATCGGGCGATGTGTTCGATGTTCATTCCATTCTGCAACAGGTGCGTGGCGATGCTGTGGCGCAAGGTGTGCAGGCTTGGTTTCTTCTCTTTCAACTGCTCGTTATTGCTTTGCTCTACAAGCATATCAAGGGCTTCACAGAGCGCGCCAACGCCGAAAGGATACAGGAAGCCTGCCCGCTGTTTGATTTGGTTGAAACACCTGCGGTGTTGATATACAAATGTTTGTATCCCCTCATATACCTTTTGGCTCATCGGCACAAAGCGGTCTTTATAGTTTTTTCCCTGCTTTACGTGGATAATCTTACGGTTAAAATCTATATCGCCTACTTTTAGGTTTAAGGCTTCAAACCGGCGCAGCCCACAGCCGTAGCAAAGGTCAAGCATCAGTTTAACCGCCATTTGCCGGGCTTGTCTCTGTGTAAAGTGCATCCACGAAAAAGTGAGCGGAACGGCATCGTACAGGCTTTGCACTTCCTCTCGCGTAAGTACCTGCAAGGGCTTTTTGCGCGTGCGCTCCACTTGGTAATGCAGAGGCGCAGGCGCGGTGTTCAATCCTGTTTGGTGCAGGAACTCCAATAATTTATCAACAGCCAAAAATATACGGTTCAGATGTGAGGAGCCGAAAGCCTGCCCGGTTCTTTTGCCTTTGGCACGTTCCAGATACGAGAAATAACCCCACACCGTTTTTACTGTGATTTGGTCTATTTGGCAAATGGCTTTTTGCTCTATATATTCCAGAAAATCAACAACAAAACGCGGGTAATCGTAGCAGGTAGAAGCAGCAAAGCCCAATGTTTTAAGGTATTGGGCATAGCTTTGGGTAATGGCTTTATAACTTGGATTCATCTTGTTTTTTGGTTTTTCTTCTTATCTATTGTCTTACTCTCTTTTGTTTGTGTTTCAGCGGGTTGCGTGTTAGTCTGCGGTGTTTGTCCTACTGTCCGGCTTTCCTGTTCCGGCTCTTGCGGTTCTTCTTCCAAAACGGTAGCAGAAGCGGGAGAAACAGGCTCGGCGCATTGCTTTGCGTGTTCCGCCTTTATGGCTTCAAGGGTTTGGCGCAAAGCGTTTTCAATGCTGTTATTAAATGAATTGCCCTCGCCCATATTGGTAATTTTATATTGGTAACCCTCACGGTATTTATTGCCCCCTGTTACCTGGATATACTGAAACAGGGTCAGTTCCTGCAAGTAGCGGTTTAAAGTGCGCGGGTGGATGCGCTTTGCCTTGCGTATATCAAGGGCGGTAAATTGCGTTGTATTAGCATTTTTAAGAAAGGTACGGAGCCAATTATAAAACCCTCTTGCGTTGGTGCTTAGCTCATCGGCACGGCGAAAGAGAGAGGTTTTAAGCAATGAGAAAGCCAGTTCAATATCTTGCGGGTGCGTTTTTATCAGTATCTCGCCTGTGGTTGTATCGGTTATCGTTTCGCGCTGATATTGGTTAAAGTAAGTGATTGTATCAATGAAGTTTAAAAGTAACAGAAGCGTTTTGCGCGGATGCGGTAAATCTTCGGGCAGATTAATAAGCGGTGCAAAGGGGTTGATAATACTTGTTCCTTTTAATGAAGCAATAACACATTGCAATCTTCTTTGCGTGGCTGCAATATCACTTTGATTGATTAAGCCAGCCTTGCACTTTTTTTGATACTCCATAATGCTAATATCCTGCGCGTGGCTGTGGTTCAGATGCAGGCAAAGAAACGGCAGGCTTAACTGCTCGTAATTCTTATCGGAATAGGCGCAGGCGATTAAACAGAGCTTGCCTGCCACTTCAAAAGTGGTACTGTGAAGCATCCCGTCCTTATCTTTGGTGGCGCGGGTTTTAATCAATTTGCCGTGCGTTTGGAGCGTAGAGAGGGGCGTTAGCATCTCATTTGTCCATTCCAAATCTTCTATAAACAGGGCTTTGCCGTCTATTTGCCTGCTATCGAAGTAATACAGGGCGTTATCGCTTATTTGAGTATGAAAGCTATACGAACCTCGCGGCATACAGGCGGATAGCTTTTGCAGTAGATAACTTTTGCCGATGCCGCATTTAGCTAAGCAAAGAACGGAGAACGGCGTTTCACTTTTATGTGAAGCCATTGAAAGAAACAACGTGAGGGCGTTTTCTTCTTCGCCCAAGATGCCGATTTGCTGTAAATCTTGCTGTAAATTGGTTATCAGATTTTTATCAGCAAGGTATTTTCGGGCTGCGCGCTCTTCTTCCTCGCCCATTTCAAAGGCTCTTTCGCGCTCGCCCTGCGGGTAGCGTAAACGCTCTAATTTGTAGCTTTCAAGCTGGCAGATAAAGGAATGAACGGATTTGGAAACATCCAAAAGCGCCAAGCCGTATTTATCACAAAGCGAGCGGATTAATTTATCTACCTGATTGTCATTGTATAAATCAAGGGTAGAGCGCAAAGGCGGATAATCTTTGTGAATCACACGAAGTGTGCAAATCATCTTTTCCACCTGCTGCAAATCAACACCACCCAATACATCAATGGTAAAATGCCCATCGGTATAGGTAATAAAATGCGGGTTTTGAATTTGTAAATTTTGCATAAGATAAATTTTTATATTGCTTTTAAAGGTTGTTTAAATGCTTTTTGCCGTGCCTTTGGGCTTTTGGGCTTTTTTTGCGCCCGCTTTTAAATGGCTTTTAGCAAGCCGCTTTAAAAAGGAAATATCACTTTCTTTTTACCCTTTCAATAGGCTAAAATGAAGCTAAAAGGCTGATATACAGATATAAATGTAGTAAAAATTATTCTTTTTACAAAGCATTTTTTGCACTTAATTAGCTCATTATCAAAGAAAAATGCCGCGAAGCGGCAAAAAAAGAGGGGGGCTATTTTTGCCGCTTCGCGGCAAGAAAAAAGAGGAAGAAAGGAAAATAGTTTAGTAAACTAAAATGAAGTTTCAATCAAAAGCAGGATTATTTTTTATTTTTAATTGTCGTTTTAAAAACAAATGCTATCTTTGCAGTACGAAAAAAGAATAACGGCTAAATAACTATTTCGGGGTTTCGAGGGTTTTTTAGCCGTTTTCGTTTTTATTCTATTGCCGTAATGCAATATTGCACTTTTTGGCGGCTTCCTTTTAGAATCCCAACAGTCAATTTTATTTTCCCAAAAACTTCTTTTGAATATTGCATTACAATCATTTCCGAAAATCGCTGTTGGTTTTTGTTTTCGGCTTTGGGTTTCACGCTTGTTATATGTGTTGCATTTTCCAGAATTTCAGAAAGATAAGTAACGGCAATAGTAGATTTATAAGTGTGTGAAGCGTGTCCTGCCGTTTCTTGCAGGGATAAGAAACGGACATTAATAAAGTCATTCAAAGCTTTGTTGAAAATCTGCTTGTCCGTATTAGCTGCAATCCATTGCGAATAAAAATCAACTATAAATTGTTTTCGCTGTTTTTTTTCTTCAGGAGTATCGCCCGCAGGTATTCGCTCTATGTTAAAATTCATATGTATTATATTGATATTTTGGGCATAAAGGTAGCGTTTTTTGTCTTTAACTTTGCGGTTTAAAATGGCTGCGCAGTTAATTTTTTTTCCTGCGCAGAAAAAAAAATTGGCTGCGCAGGAAATCTATAACGGTTGCGCAGGAAAAAAAATTAACTGCGCAGCCATTTTCGCGTACTTGCTCAGAGGCAAAAAATAAGTGGCTACTCACTTAAAATGAATAGCCACTTACTCTTTTTTAACGCTTTATACTTTTGTAAATTTCGCGCTACCGAGCATTTCCTGTAATTTCTTGCCCGGTGTAAAAATTACACCTGCCTTTTTTACCGAGTTTGCTGTAACTTCTTCGGCTGTGTCCTTGCCCTCGCTGCTAAGCGTAATGCGAAGGCTGCCCAAGTCGCCCAAACGGATAATCCTGCCGTCTGACAAGCCGGATACGGCTTCTTCTACCATTGCATAAAGCACTGCACGAATATCTGCGCCATTAACTGTGCTTGTCTTTTCGATTGCTTTTGTCAAACCGTCAAGACTTATTTCCCTCTCGTGTACAGGGCTTGCATAAAACTTTTTTGTGCCGCCGCCGGCTACGCCCGGCTGGTAGTGTACCAAATGGCGCTTTTTAGTTTATAATTTTGATAATTAGTAACTTATCGAAATTATTCTATTAAATTTGTGCGGTGTTTAGGTACTCCCCCCAAAAGAAAATGTCTTAAAACGCATTAAAATCATCCGATTGAAGGTATAGTGTACCAAATGGCGCTTTTTATGTAAAAAATTAATAGAAAGTATCTTATGAGGTGTGCTTATTGTCAAAGTGACTGTATCAGG
>QMCD01001976.1_pt1 | contig 12786 bp, 12 predicted proteins | sample 1821841 | NCBI WGS metagenome assembly QMCD01 (sample SAMN01991225, study PRJNA193472) | Termite gut metagenome, whole genome shotgun sequencing project. | isolation source: worker | host: Macrotermes natalensis | reverse complement strand
GTCTCTATCATGCAGCCCACCATGCAGGGTATGCCGGCCGCCTGCGCGATGGCGTTTATCTGCAAAGCCGGGTATAAGCCGCCCGACTTCATGAGCTTTATGTTGATGATGTCCGGCACCTCGTTTTTCACCGCGCGCAGGGCGTCGGCCGGGACATGGACCGACTCGTCCAGCATCATGTCCTGCGAGATATGATCCTTGATGAACTTGCAGCCGTCCAAATCCCAGAAGGGCGTGGGCTGCTCGATCTCCTCCACATGATAGGCTTCCATCGCCCGCATCACGCGCACGGCTTCCTTCTTGCCCCAGCCTTGATTGGCGTCCAGGCGTAGGCTGATATCCGGCCCCACCGCCTCGCGTATCAAACGAATGGCCTCGATATCGTCCTGCGAATCGATGCCCACCTTGATCTTGAGTATGCGGAAGCCCTCATCGACATACTGTTTGGCCAGCTTCGCCATGGCGGCGGGGGTATCGATGCCCACCGTCATGTCCGACTGCACGGTGTTTCCAAAACCGCCCAATAACTTGTACACCGGCTGACCGGCCTTTTTGCCGATGATATCATACACCGCCAGGTCGATGCCGGCCTTGCCGGAGGTCTTCCCCACGATATAGCGGTTCATGATGCGATGTATGCGCTCGATGCACATCGGATCCTCGCCGATTAAATGCGGCTTTATGCCCTCCAGAAAATTCTCGATGTCCGGCAGGGCATTGCCCGTCACCGGCGCGAAGGGGGAAGCCTCCCCATATCCCGAAATTCCCTCGTCGGTCTCGATCTTCACCAACACGATGTCATTTGTCGCGTCCTCCGCGAGCGCGATTTTGAAAGCGACCTTCTGCACCACCGGAATCCGCTTGTGCTTTATATCCGTAATCCTCATACTATCTCCTCGATTTCGACCACCTTGAGCGTCGTCTCGTATTGCGGCAGATACAATCCGCCGCTTGCGTATTCGGCTTCCCCCGTCTGATTATCATAGGGATCGTCGCGGAGATACGCCTTGGGCGGATAGAATTCATGTTGAAAATCCGAGCAGGCGGGCATCCGGAAGGGCTCTAAATTGCTCGCGTAAAAATTCCAGCGCTCCGTTGCCCCCGCGCGCCATGCCGCGCCGCCGAAGGAGCAGTCCGCAAACAGCCAGCCATAGGGCGCGATATAATACTGCGCCCAATCGTGGTTGCCGATGGACAGCGGGTTCGCGTATAAACCGCTCTGCCAGCGGGCGGGAATGCCGGCGCAGCGGCACATCGTGATGAAGGTGAGCGCCTGAATGCCGCAGTCCCCCTTGAAGCCGGTCACGCAATAGCCCGGAATGTCCGTGATGGCGAAATAGGGCCGCACGAAGGAGTACATCACCTTGCTCGTGACGAAGTCGTAAATTTTCCGCGCGCGGAGCAGCGGGTTTTCCTCGTCGCCGATCACCTCGGCGGTCAGATCCATCATATAGGGGGAGAACACGATATGCGGCTCCAGCTCCTCCGTGTAGAACGTCGGCTGGGCGGAGAGCGCTTCCTCCGGCTTCGGATCGACATAGCGCATGTGGTTCACATATTCGTATTCCACGAAGAATTCCATGTCCCGCTCGTATTTTTCCTCGAAGTATATCGTCCGCTGAGGATAATCCGGCGCGCCGATATGCTTCGGCGCGGGGCCGGTCGATAGCAGCGTAAAATCCTTCACCTGCGCGTACTCCACCGGCAAAGGCAGATGCACGCGGATGGTCTCGCCGATCTTTTCGAATTCCGGCTTCACGCGCAGAGCGGAGCGTATGCGTATGCGATAGGCAAGCTCGCCCTTTTCGCGCATCTTCGCGATCACGCCGTCCAGAAGCGAGAAATTGCCTTCCTTGTCCTTCAGCAGATCGGGATTCTTCACGCGCGCGGCCAGCTCGGGGCGCGTCTTTACCAGATTCGCCACGATATCGTCCTTAAAAAAGGGCTTCCCCTCCTTGAATATCCAGTCGGCCGCGTCCTCTTCCCAAAGCCGCTGGAGTTCCTCGGGACGAAAATCCGTAAACGCCGCCGTTAGCTCCCGCGCCGCGTCGTCATAGCTAAAGGGATAGCTGGGCGGTATCTTCGCGAGCACGTCCTTCTCCAGCTCCAGACGCTTGCGCAGGGAGAGCGGCAAATCCTTCTTCAGCCGCATGTCGATGACCCGCCGCGCCTGTTCAAAATACCCGCAGCCCTTGAGCTTCGCGATGTCCTCCGGCAGAGCCACGGTTAAATACTGTAAATCTGAATACATGGTTTCCTCCAAAATCCTTTACTTTGGATAATTTGCTTTTTGCCCAACGTATTATCCGACAATTCCTTATTCCTTGTTCCCCGGATTCTTATTCTTTTCCATCGCGTATATCGCGATATTGGAGCATAAAACGGCGACCATGCAGCAGGACAGGGTAATTTGCGACCAATCGCCGCTGATTATCATCGATATAACCGACAAGAGCACAGCCGCGAAAGAAATGCCTACCGCGATCCTTAATATTTTCATCGTCTTATCATCCATGGATTTTCTCCTTATTTTAGCGTTTAGTGCGCGAAGCGCGAGTGGGAGTCCAGAGGGACGAAGTCCCTTTGGCGGGATTCTTAAGGGCGGAGCCCTTAAGCGTCCCCCTCGTAACCCCGTTCCCCCCCGTTACCCCAACTCCTCCGCAAAGAAACACGCCACCTGATGGCCGGGCGCTATCTCGCGGAGATCGGGCACTTCCCGCGCGCAACGCTCGCGCGCGTGGGGACAGCGCGTCGAGAAAGGACAACCCTTGGGCAGGTCGACGGGACTGGGCAAATCGCCCTTGAGCTGCGCCTTGAGCGGCGGCGCGGTGAAATCGATGTTCGGTATCGACTTAAGCAGCGCGTGCGTGTAGGGGTGCGCCGCGTGGAAATACAGTTCTTCCCGCGCGGCCAGCTCCACCACATAGCCCAGATACATCACCACGATGCGCTTCGATATATGATATACCACGTTGAGGTTATGCGATATGAAGGCATAGGTCAGATTCGCCTTCTCCTGCAATTCCATCAGGAGGTTGATGATCTGCGACTGTATCGACACGTCCAGCGCCGATACCGGCTCGTCGCAGAGCATGAACTTGGGCGTGAGAGCCAGCGCCCGCGCGATGCCGATGCGCTGCCGCTGTCCGCCCGAAAACTCATGCGGATACCGGCGCACATATACTGGGTCCAGCCCGCACATCTCCATCAGCGCGTTTACGCGGTCCTTGCGCTCCGCCTTGGTGTACATCCTCTGGAACACGAAGGGCTCGGCGATGATATCCCCCACCGTCATGCGCGGATCGAGCGAGGAATACGGATCCTGGAATATAATCTGCATATCCTTGCGCAGCGGGCGCATCTGGCGCTCGGAGTAGCGCGTGATGTCATTGTCCTCGAACATCACCTTGCCGCCGGTCACGTCCAGCATGCGTATCATCGATCTTCCCAGCGTGGTCTTTCCGCAGCCGGATTCCCCCACGATGCCCAGCGTCTCACCGGGATATATCGCGAGATCGACGTCGTTGACCGCCTTCACATAGGCGGCGCCCTCTCCCGGATGGCCGCTCTTGATCGGGAACCATTTGCGCAGTTTTTCTACGGATAACAGCGGTCTCATGCTTTCACCGCCTTATTCAAAATATCGGCGGACGCGGGATCGTCCTCGTACAGCCAGCAACGCACCTGCCGCCCATTGCCGTCGGAAAGAAGCTCCGGGCGTTCCGTGGCGCATTTCTCCACGCGGTACGCGCAACGCGGATGGAACATGCAACCCTCGGGCCGCTTGCTCATCGAGGGAACCATGCCCTCGATCACATGCAGCTTTTCGTCCGCCTTCTCCACCGTCGGTATGGATTCCAGCAAAGCCTTGGTGTACGGATGGCGCGGATGCTCGAACACATCCCGCACATCGCCGTATTCCACCGCCTTGCCGGCATACATCACGAGAACATGCTCGGTCACCTGCGCCACCACGCCCAGATCGTGGGTGATCATGATCACCGACGTGTTCATCTGCTTTTGCAGGTCGCGCACCAGCTCGAGTATCTGCATCTGCACCGTCACGTCCAGCGCCGTGGTCGGCTCGTCGCAGATTAAAAGCTCCGGATTGCAGCAGAGCGCGATGGCGATCATCACGCGCTGGCGCATACCCCCCGAAAGCTCATGCGGATAGCTGTCCACCCGCTTTTCGGGCAGCGGAATGCCCACCTTGGCCAGCATCTCGATAGCCCGCGCCCGCGCCTTCGCCTTGTTCAGCTTCTGATGGATGCGCAGGCTCTCCATGATCTGATGCCCTACGGTGAATACGGGATTCAGCGCCGTCATCGGCTCCTGAAATATCATCGCGACCTTATTGCCCCGAATCCGGCGCATTTCCTGGGCCGATTTTTCCAGTATATTCTCGTCGTTTAAATAGATCGCGCCGCTTACGATCTTCCCCGGCGGCGTCTGCACCAGCCGCATGATGGACAGCGCGGTCACGCTCTTGCCCGACCCCGACTCGCCCACGATGCCCAGCGTCTCCCCCCGCTTCATGGAAAAGCTCACATCGTCCAGCGCGTACACCGTGCCCTCATCGGTAAAGAAATATGTGCATAGATCCCGCACATCCAGTAAAATATCGCTCATAATCAATATCCCCTACAGATTCTTGAGCTTCGGATCGAGTGCGTCCCGAAGCGCGTCGCCCAGCAGATTGAACGCGAGCACGGTCAGCATCAGCGCGATGCCCGGGAAAATCGAATACCCCGGATTCGCCCGAAGATGCTTGCGCGCGATGGATATCATCTCGCCCCAACTGGACTGCGGAGGCTGCACGCCCAGTCCCAGAAAGGACAGGCTGGCCTCGTACATGATATCCGCCGGAATCTCCATGGTCACGATTACGATGATGGTCGAGAGGCAATTGGGAATCAAATGCCGCAGGATGATGAGGAAATTCCGCCCGCCGCTGGCCTTCGCCGCCTCGACGTATTCGTTTTCCTTGAGCTGTATCACCTGCGCGCGAATGACGCGCGCCACGCTCGTCCAGCCCACGAAGCCGATGGCGAAAAAGACATTGATGACGCCCGTGCCCAGCACGAACATGATGACGATGGCGAAGAGTATCTGCGGAAAGGCCGCGAACATCTCGATGATGCGGGAGATGACCATGTCTACCTTGCCGCCGTAATACCCGGCTAAAGAGCCCATGATGACCCCCACGAATACGGCGATGGCCTCGGCGATGACCCCCACCGCCAGCGAAACGCGCGTGCCGTAGATGATGCGCGAGAGCACGTCCCGCCCGTATTCGTCCGTTCCCAGCCAATGCTCGGCCGACGGGCCTTTGTTGATATAGCTGGTGTCCTGGTGCGATTCCTCATACGGGGCCAAAAGGGGCGCGAACACCGCGACGAGTATCAGCAATAGTATGAACACGACGCAGACCATCGCGATTCGGTCCCGCTTGAGCCGCTGCAGGGCATCATGGTAAAAGCTCGTGAACTTCACCTGTTCTTTCGGGATTTCTCTCGTCTTTTCCATGCTGTCACGCCCCTCTCTTTACGCGGATGCGCGGGTCGATCAGCCCATAGACGAGGTCGATGAGCAGATTGGCCACGACGAATACCACGGCGATGTACACCGTGCAGCCCTGTATAATCGGTATATCCCGCTTGAGTATGCTGTCCACCAGCAGCGAGCCTAGGCCATTGATGGCGAACACCGTCTCCACCAGCACCGAGCCGCCGAGTATGCTCTTGATCAGGACGCCGAGATAGGTGAGTATCGGTATGCCGGCATTGCGCAGCGCGTGTTTCATCACGATGGACAGCTCGCTCACGCCCTTGGCCCGCGCGGTGCGGATATAGTCCTGGTTCAGCGCGTCCAGCATATTCGTGCGCGTAAGGCGCGCCAAACTCGCCGCGTAATGCATTCCCAGCGCGACGGAGGGCAGTATATAGGCCCTTATGTCCTTCAGCCCCGATATGGGCAACATCTTAAGGTACAGCCCGAATATGAGCTGTAATATGATCGCCAGCCAGAACGAGGGCGCGGCCATGCCCAGGGTCGATATCATCATGACGATGCGGTCGGCGACTTTCCCCCGGAACACCGCCGCGAGTATCCCCAATGACACGCCCACCACGATCGCGAAGAGCATGACGCCGATGGCCAGCGAGCCGGTCACCGCAAAGCCGCGCGAGAGCAGGTCGGCCACCGGAACCTTCTGGAAATACGAGCCGCCGAAATCCCCCACCGCCGCGCTCCGAAGGAAGGTGAAATACTGCACATGCAGCGGTTCGTTCAGACCCATCTGCTCGCGTATGCGGTCGATCGTCGCTTGATCGGCCTTTTTCTCCATCATGACCGCCACCGGGTCCCCCGGCACCACGTTGACCATGATAAATACGATCAGCGTGACGCCCACGAGAACGATCAGCGTCTGCCATAATCTGTTCAAAATATACTTTCCCAATTTCCATCACCTCGAAGTTCACGTAGGAGGACGCCAGGGGGCGCCGCCCCCTGGACCCCCGCGAAGGGACTCCGTCCCTTTCGAAACCCACTCGCGCTCCGCGCCCTTTTGCCCCGTCATTGCGAGCGAAGCGAAGCAATCCAAGGTTGGGGACGGAACCCCCAACGTTCCCCATGAATAAGCCTTTGGCGCGGAAATACCCTCCGCGCCAAAGGAAACTGTACATATATTCGGGGTATGCCTTACTTCGTCGCCTGGGCGAAACGGATCAGGCTATTATCGAACATAATGCCTTCCACGGTATCCCCCATCAGGTAATAGAACACGGGATTGTACAGCGGCACCACGATGGCCTGCTCCTCTACGAGATAGGTCTCCAGCTCCTGATAGAGCGCGGTGCGCGTGTCGCCCGAGGAAGCGCGGCCTTCGGTGAGCATCTCGTCGGTCTTCGGATCATTCCAGTTGGAGGAGAAGAGCTGCGAAGCCGAGGAATGATAGAAGGTATAGGTGAAGTTGTCGGGGTCGGAAATGTCCTTATACCAGGTGAGTATCGGAATCTGCACCTCGCCCGCTCTGCGCATTTCCACATAGGTGCCCTGGTCGATGCGGTTCACCTCGAGGGTAATTCCGGCGGCCTTAAACTGCTCCTGCAAAACGACCGGCACGAAAGAGATGTCGGAGGCGTCGGCCACATAATTGACGAGGGTGATGCCGTCGGGATAACCGGCCTCGGCCAGCAGGGCCTTCGCCTTTTCGGGATCATAGCGGGAAGGACGGTCGGAATGGCCCATAATCGCGGGAGGAATGAGGCTGTTCGTCGCATTGCCATTGCCCTGCAGGAAGCTCTCCACCATCGCGTTCTGGTCGATGGCGTAGGAGATGGCCTGACGCACCTTCACGTCGTCCAGAGGCGGCATGTTCACGTTCATGTTCATCGCGATGATGCCCATGAGATCCACGCGCTCGAGCTTGTATTCGCTGTCCTTATACGGCTCGACCAGATCGGGATCGACGCGCACCATATCGAGATTGCCCGCCTCGAACTCCATAATCGCGGTGCTCTGATCCATATTATAGATGTACAGCTCATCCAGCGTCGTCGCCGCGCCATGGTAGCCCTCAAAGCGCTTCACATGCAGGGACTCCAGGCTCACGAACTCGACGAGTTCGAAGGGGCCGGTGCCCACAAAGGTCGTAACGCCCCACTGGTCGCCTGCGGCTTCGCAGGCGGCCTTCGGGTAAATCATCATCTGTTCGCAGGCCAGAACGCCCAGGAAGGGGGCATAGGGGCGGTCCAGCTCGAGGGTGAAGGTGTAATCGTCGATCACCTTCAGACCTTCCAGCGTGGTGGCTTCGCCGTTCAGCATGGCGGTGCCGCCCTTGATCATATCGCAGAGCCAGGTGTTCAGGTTCTGCGTTAAGGGGTCGAATATGCGGTTGAAGGTGAATTCCACGTCCGCAGTCGTCAGCTCCGTGCCATCGTGGAACATGACGCCTTCCTTCAGCTTGCAGGTAAAGAGGGTGCCGTCCTCGCTCATCGCGGGCAGGTCTTCCAGAAGCAGCGGATACACATTGCCCTCGCTGTCGTACTGGAGCAGCGGCTCGCCCATGGTCATCGCGGTCTGAATTACGTCCGTCGTGGTATGCTTATGCACGTCGAGTGAATACATATCGTCATACGCATACGCGAAACTGAACACCATCGGCCCTTCGGAAGCCGAGGCGGCGCCGGACATAACCATGAGCATGACCAGCATGAGAGCGAGAATCCTTGCAGAAGCTCTTTTCATTTTTCTTCCTCCCTGATGTATACTAGAATGGAATTCCCCCTGAGCACTTGGCCCGCGCGCGTTTCGCGGGCTCCGGATACTCTTAATGAAAAAATATAGCATATTTATACAAAAATGTCAATCGAAAAATCCGCAGTTTGCCCACGTTTATCCTGCAAATTCCACATACTTCATTCCGCATAATATTTAATTTCAGGGGCAAAATACATGTTTCCCATCGCATATTGCAAAAACGAACATGTTCGCTTATTGGCAGGCACGGATTCTTATTGTATATTTATGCATCGAGTAAAAAGCGCGGTTCGCCTTCATTGCGCGGACTATTTTATGATGATAAAAGAAACGGGCGATCGAATATAGCTGACACTCGCTGGCAGGGTATATGTGATATACTTCTATGTATCACGATTCATGGAGGGATATTATGTTTTCATCGAGATGCGGCGTGGACTGCGAGGCATGTGTGCGCAAGGAACAGGTGCATTGCGATGGTTGCGCGCATATGACCGCCCCATTTTGGGGTGGCATTTGCGAGGTCAAGCATTGCTGCGAGGAGAAGGGACTGGATCATTGCGGGCTGTGCGCGCGGTTTCCCTGCGAAACACTCGCGCAAATGGGCGTAGAGCAAGGCTTTGACCCCGCGCCGCGCCTGGAAAGGCTGACGATTTGGGCAAAGGAAAACTAGAGAGCTTCCCGCCGGTGGTATCGAACGAGAGCCGCGTTTTGATACTCGGCTCCATGCCCGGCGTAAAATCGCTGGAGGAACGGGCCTATTATGCGCACCCGCAAAACGCGTTTTGGCGCGTCATGGCGGAACGCTCGAATATACCGCTCGATATCCCCATTCCCGACCGCTATCCATTCCTCACGGCGGGCGGTTGGGCGCTTTGGGATGTCTGCGCGAGTTGCGAACGCGAGGGCAGTCTGGACATGCATATCCGCAACAGCCGACCGAACGCCATCGGGACGCTCCTTGCCGATTATCCGAACATACGCCGCATACTCTGCAATGGAAAGACGGCCCATGCGCTGCTCCGCCGGTTTTTCCCGGAGCTTAAAGCGATATGCCTGCCTTCCACCTCTCCCGCGAACACCCTGCCCTATGCGCAAAAAAAGGCCGCGTGGTTCGCGGCGATGGGCGAAATATGGGGAAGCGAAGGGCCTTGCCTTTAATTATGTAGGATTCGTATCCAACCATCAAACAAAGCGGCCGATAAATCGACCGCTTTAGTCTTTTACGAATTCAGCGCCTGCGTCCAGTATTCGTCCCACAGTTCGCGGCTGTCGCCCAGATCGGTCATGATCTCGGCGCTTTCGAGCTGTGCCATATCCGGCCACATCACGTCGCTGTCCCGGAGTTCCTCGTCTAGGTATTCGCGCGCCGCCGACACCGGCAGGCTATAGGCGATATAATTGCCATTGATCGCCTGATTTTCCGGATCGAGCATGAAATTGATGAAAGCCTCGGCGTTTTCTTTGTTCGGGGCATCCTTCGGTATGCACATGGCGTCATACCAGATATTCGTGCCCTCCTCGGGGATGGCGTAATCGAGGCTTTCGTTCTGCTGCATAGCGACGAGGGCGTCTCCCGACCAGGTGACGGAGAGCGCCGCCTCCCCGGCGACCATCTTGTCCTTGATCTCATCCACCAGATATGCCTTGAGCAGGCCGCGATTCCGTTGGTCGATGAGGGCGTCCCGCGCCTCGGCCAGATGCGCTTCCTCCCGGTCATTGAAGCTATAGCCCAGATATTTCAGCGCCACGCCCAGCGACTCGCGCATGGAGTTCTGCATGAACACATTGTTTTGATAGGCATCGTCCCAGAGCACGCTCCAGCTCGTCACCTCGCCGCCGGTCATTTCCTTATTATATAGTATACCCATCGTACCCCAGAGATAGGGTACGGAATACACATTGCCCATATCATAGGCATGGCTGGTATGCAGGGCGTCGATGTTCGCGGCATTGGGGATATTATCGTAATTGATCGCGGCGAGCTTGTCCTCGGCGATCATGCGCTCGACGATATAGTCCGACGGGAAGATTAAATCGTATGCGCCGGGCTGGCTGTTCACCTTTACGAGCATTTCCTCATTGGTGGTGAACATCATGTAATTCACCTTGATGCCGGTTTCCTCCTCGAATTTGCGGGTGAGCTCGGGCGCGATATAGTCCCCCCAGTTGAAGACGTTTACCTCATTCGCGTCGCCGCCCCACCAGCCGCCGAAGAGCGACGCCGCGGTGATGATGGCCAGGATCAGGGAAAGGGTTCTTTTCATCGTATTTCCTCCTAGTATTTATGCTGATATATGTTAAAGCGTCTCCAGATCGACGCGCTTATTCACGATCATGAGCAATATGAGTATCGCGGCGAACATGACGGTGGACAGGGCGTTGATGGAGGGCGTGATGCCCTTTCGCGCCATCGAGTACACGAGCACCGAGAGATTGGGCGTGTTCGAGGTGAAGAAGCTCACCACGAAATCGTCCAGCGAGAGCGTGAAGGAGAGCAGCGCGCCGGTGATGATGCCCGGGCGAATCTCGGGCAGTATGATGCTGCGCAGGGCCTTCGCGGGGGTCGCGCCCAAATCCAGCGCCGCCTCGTACAGGTGCGGGTTCATGCGCTTCAGTCGCGGCATCACCGAGAATATCACATAGGGCGTGTCGAAGGTGATATGCGCGATGAGCATGGTATTAAAACCCAGTCGCATACGCAGCGCGATGAAGAGTATCATCAGCGAAACGCCCATGACGATATCCGGCGACACCGTGAGGAGCAGAATGCCGACATACAAGGCCCTGCGCCCGGGAAAACGGTACCTCTTTACGCTTAAAGCCGCAAGGCTTCCCAGCAGGGTGGCCAGGGAGGCGGCGCAGACGGCCACCAGAACGGAGTTGAGGGCCGCGTCCAGGATGGCCGAATTGTTGAACAGCGTTTCATACCAGCGCAGGGTAAGGCCGCGCCAGTCCGTGCTGTATTTGTTGTTGTTGAAGGAATAGACGAACATCACCACAAGCGGCAAATAGAAGAAGGCGTAAACCAGGATGACGTAGAATCGCTTGAGCGCTCTGGCCATGGCTTACCCCTCTCCCTCGGGCATGCCCGCCAGAAGTCCCTTGCGTTCCCTGTCTCCGGCGCGCATTCCGGCAAGGCGGTACAGAAGAGCCATGATGATCAGAAGGATGGTGAGCACGGAACTGGAGGCCGCTCCCAGAGGCCAGTTATTGGCCACCAGGAACTGATTCTTGATAAAGGTGCCCAGGAGCATGTTGGTGGCTCCGCCCAGGATTTCCGGCACGTAAAAACAGCCCAGGGACGGCAGGAACACCAGCATGCATCCGGCCACTATGCCCGGCAGGGTCAGGGGCAGGGTGACATGCCAGAAGGTGCGCAGGGATCCGGCCCCGAGGTCCTTGGCCGCGTCCGCGAGGTTGGGGTCCAGTTTTTCGATGGAGGCGTACAGGGGCAGGACCATGAAGGGAAGAAAGGTATAGGTGAGGCCCGTGAATACGGCGAATTCCGTGTACATGAGTTCCAGGGGCGCCCCAATGAGGCCGATCCCCAGCAGAACCTAGAACCTTATTGAGCATGCCCTGGGCGCCGATGATCAGGATCAGGGCGTAGGCCCGGATCAGCGAGTTGGTCCAGAAGGGGATGATCACCAGCAGGAGCAGCCAGGGCCGGGCCCGGGGGCCCGCCTTGGCGATGCGGTAGGCAAAGGGATACCCGATCAGCAGGCATACCAGGGTCGAAAGGGCGGCCAGGCTCACGGAGTCCCAGAGCACGGTGAGGAACACGGGATCAAACAGTTCCCTGTAATTGTCCAGGGTAAGCACGGGGATGAAAAATTCCGTATCGCCCCTGTCCAGCAGGGAGACAAGCAGCAGGCCCAGCGTGGGAACCAGGGCAAAGGCCCCGAGCCAGAGCCAGGTGGCGGCAATGGATATGGGGCGGAACAGGGAGCGGTTGGGATCGGAAGGGTAGGGCACGGCTATTCCCCCTCTTGGTCCAGCACCACTTCCCATCCTTCGATCCAGGTAATCGTGACCCGATCGCCGGGGTGGTAGCTGATTTCCTCATCATCCTCGTTAAAGAACTCCGCCGCCTGGAGTCTGGCGCCGTTGTCCAGGGTAAGCAGGATATCCACGGTGGCGCCTTTATACACGGTCTCGTCGATGCGTCCGAGGAAAAAGGGAGGCGACAGGGCTTCCTCGTGCGCCAGATAGACCTTGAGGTCCTCGGGCCTGAGCAGCACTTTCACCGCTTCTCCTTCCTGGTATTCGCGCCGGCTCTGCAGGTTGAATTCCACTCCTTCCACATCGGCAAGATAGGTTCCGTTGCCGCGATCCTTGAGAATCCTGCCTTCCAGCACGTTAATGTCGCCCACGAACCGGGCCACGAAGAGATTTTCAGGCTCCTCGTAAATTTCCTGGGGCGGGCCGGTCTGCTCAATATTGCCTTCATTCATCACCACCACCCGGTCGGACATGGCAAAGGCCTCTTCCTGATCGTGCGTGACAAACACAAAGGTAATG
>QMCD01001752.1_pt1 | contig 12787 bp, 11 predicted proteins | sample 1821841 | NCBI WGS metagenome assembly QMCD01 (sample SAMN01991225, study PRJNA193472) | Termite gut metagenome, whole genome shotgun sequencing project. | isolation source: worker | host: Macrotermes natalensis | reverse complement strand
AGCCAACGACGAGGAGCGGGCTATGATATCCACACTCGAACGCCTGCGTGCGGCACAGATCTTTTTCAAAGAGTCGGAGTATGGAGAGGTAACCGGTGCAAAGCCTTTTGCCAACGGTAAAGAGGCGTTCGGGGAGTACATGAAAGCCGCCGCGGAGATGGAGGCCTTGCGCGGCAGGATAGATAAAGCCCGCAAGGAGGCCGACGACCTGCGCGTGTGGGGCGATTTCTCGCCGCACAGCCTGCGCGAGCTCGCCTCCAACGGCATCAGGCTGCGTTTCTTCTCGGCTTACACCGCCGACTTCGCCGGTATAGAGAAAAAACATGGCGGTGATTTGGTGATAGAGAGAATATCCGACACTGGCGGGCTAACCTACTTCGTTGTGGTGCAGACTGAAAGCACGGAGATACCTTTCGACGCACAGGAGCATAAAGCTCCGGAGATGACCGCAGCAGAGAAAGAGAAACAGATTGCCGCTTTGGACAGTGACCTCGCAAGGTGGAACAGCGTCATGGCGCGGGCTTATGCCTCGCGCGATATTATTACAGCCTATGGGGAGGAGATAAAAGAGAGGCTCGATTTCAGCCGTGCGCACAACAGCGGCCGCAGGGAGGCCGACGACACCCTCATTGTTATGGAGGGTTGGGCTACGGAGGATAGTAGCGCAAAGGTCGATGAGCTTGCGGAAAGTTATCCCGACCTCGTCTATATAAAGGAGCGCCCCACGCCGCACGACAATACTCCCGTGGTGTTGAAGAATAACAAGTTTGCCCGCCCGTTCGAGTTGATAGGGCAGTTCTACTCCCTGCCGCGATACGGCACTCTCGACCTGACGGCATTCTTCGGGCCATTCTATATGCTATTTTTCGGGTTCTGCCTCGGCGATGCGGGTTACGGCCTTACGCTTTTCCTTGCAGGGTTCTTCCTGCGCCGAAAGGGTGGGGCGATGAAGCAGATCGCCAATCTTACTTTCCTGTGCGGCGGTGCGGCCGTGGTGTTCGGCTTTCTGGTCGGTTCATTTTTCGGAGTGCCGCTCGGCGGAATGGAGATGTTCGCGGCACTGAAAGATAAATTTTTAGATTCCGAAAATCTCTTTACGCTGGCACTTGCTTTGGGTGTGGCACAGATAGCATTTGCGCTGATACTTAGGGTGGTAAATACGACTATTCAGCATGGGTTCAAATATTCGCTCGGTACGGTGGGGTGGCTTATGGTGTTGCCTGCGGTGGTGCTTACGATATTCGGCATGCTTACGCCCGACGCGGGGATAACGGTGGACTTTTCCAAGCCGTTGGTCTATGCGCCTGTCATAGCGGGGCTTATTCTCATGCTCTTCTTCCATAATCCGGAGAAGAACCCGCTTAAAAACCTCGGCAGCGGCCTGTGGAATACCTATAATGATGTAACGGGTTTTCTTGGCGACTTCCTTAGCTACATACGCCTTTTCGCCCTCTGTCTTTCGGGCGGTACTTTAGCTGTGGTATTCAATGACCTCGCTGTGGGCTTGTCGCCCGATATTCCGGTACTCGGACAGGTGGTTACCGTAATCATCCTGCTGTTCGGCCACTCGATAAATCTGGCTATGTCGGCTTTGGGCTCTTTTGTACACCCGATGCGACTTTCGTTCGTCGAATTTTATAAAAATGCAGGGTTCGAATCCTCGCCTCGCGAGTTCTCGCCGTTAAAGAGAACCGTCCGCGCAAATGCTGTGGGTGCGATCGAAAGCCCTAATACTAAAAAGAATTAAAACGAAATAAATTATAAATTATTAAAAATCAATTAAGTTATGGAAAATCCTATTTTGTTGGGCTACATAGGAGTAGCATTGTTGGTCGTCCTGTCGGGCGTGGGCAGTACCTTCGGGGTGTCGATGCCTGCTAACGCGGCTGTGGGAGCGATGAAGAAGAACAAGGGTGCGTTCGGCAGCTACCTGATACTTACCGCTCTTCCCGGTACGCAGGGACTTTACGGGTTCGTAAGTTTCTTCCTTGTGAAAAACTACCTCACACCTGCCATTACTTTTGCCCAAGCTGCTGCTATTTTCGGCCTCGGACTTATTGTAGGTATCGTGTGTCTCTTTAGTTCCATGAAACAGGGGCAGGTTTGCGCCAACGGTATATCGGCGATAGGCAACGGCCACAACGTGATGGGTAACACCCTCATCCTCGCTGCATTCCCTGAGTTGTACGCGATCCTTACCGTCGCCGCAGTCTTCCTCGTGACTACGCTGATGGGTGCAGCACCTATTGCTTAATACAGTTAACAGTTTGCGGATAAAACTGTTATGATGTAACTAAAACAGGCGGCCAACTCAGCCGCCTGTTGTTTTATATATTCTCATTAATCATTCTCAAAACCGTACTCCCAAACCGAATTCAATGGCGTTTACAGACATATAGTGATTTATAAGGTCGAAACCAATGTCAAAGTCATGACGAGAACTCCTATCCAATTCTGTGACTGACATCTTCTGAGTCATAAGGTAGCGTACGGTAAAGGTTAAGGATGTCTTCTTAGTGAGCTTAAAATCGCGCGACGCTTCCACGGTAGCCCCCCAACCGGCACCACCGCTTATGTAATTAACATCGTCATAATCAGCGAAACTAAGTGTTGATAGTCCTACCGAAAGTCCAAAATTCCACCTGTTGGATGCCGTTGCGTCGGGTAAATAATATCTAAAGGCCAATATCCCTAAATACCCGACAGAGATATCGGGTTTATTATTCTCCGAATAGTAGTGGCGCATACTGCCGGTCATGCCTATCCCAATATTTTGGATATTAATATAACCACCTATTCCATAATGGAATCCGGAGTTTGGCTTTCCGGAGTGGCGCATAGAGTACCCCGCATCGATATAAAAATCGAATATATTATGATAAGTTGTATCCAACACATAAGGCTCCACAGATGCCGTGCTGACAACTCTTCCGTACTGATCCCTATAAACTACCCTGTAATCATCCTGTGCATAGACTTCAATACAGGTAAATGTAACAAACAGAAAGAACAAAATTTTTTTCATTATTAGGTATTCTTTAATTGAAATCAATACAAATATAACAATTGTTTTTCAAATAACAACTTCGGTGCGCCGAACTTTACACCCATCAAAAGCTTTTCCCGAGGCTGAAATAGACACTTACGCCTTTTGAGAGGTTGGAGTGGCTTATCTGCAGGCTTATCGGCCCTATCGGGCTGTCATAGGAGTATTTGATGCCTGCGCCCCAAATGTCGTTGCGCTCGGTGAACATGTCGATGAAATCGTTGTTATTGATAGAGTAAGCCCCTTTGAGCGATATGTAGTGCCTCATGAAAAGCCGCTGCCTTAATTCGAGCGATGCCCCCATAAGCGAACGCCTAACATTCTCCACGCTGCTTATGCCGACGAACGGTATCTGTTGGTCCATATACCTTCCAGCTTCCTCGCCGCCCATATAGTTGAGATAGGCGTAAGCGACCTTGTTGCCTATCAATGTGCGCCCGAACACTACGGGGATGAAGGCTATACGGTCGGTAACCGATACTGCCGAACGGAAGTGGTACGAAACATCGCCGAAAGGTGGGCCGCCTTCGTGCCCGTATCCGTTGTCGGTATGAAGTGCCGCCTCTATGCTAAGCGATACGCCTGCGGTCGGATAATATTTGTTGTTCAGCGTCTCGAGGTGTCCGTTTATATAGTAGTTAAGGAAACCCTCAGGCTTGACGGCCAGAAAATCCTTCTCGGAGGCATACAGGAACGAGTCGTAGTTGAAATGCTCGTAGCGTATGCCCAAATTGAAACTGAACTTCGAGGGTATGGCGTCCAACAGGCAGAGGTCTATGCGGTTTTGTCCGAACGATACGTTGTTGGCCCTCTTGCCGTTGCTGTAAACCTGATAGCTGTTCTGCTTGTACATGTACGACAGGCCGATGCGCCCGAACAGCCACCCCGAAGAGTTGAAGTCGAGTTTTACGTATGGGTTTTCGTTAAGCCTCGCGGTGATGCCGAGCATTGGGCCGAGTAGTCCGCGGAAATGGAATTTCATGTTGAGGAGTATGGACGCCATCTGCTCGGAGTCGAAACGGAAACCTATGTTTACGGCTGCCTCCTGTTTCTCATTGACCGATATGTGCAGGTTGTGCGGCTCACGGCTGTCGAGCGTATATGTGACGTATGAGAAAGCGCCCGAACCCCGCAGCCTCGTAATGGCGTTGTTTAATTTATCCTTGGTGGTACTGCAATTCTCGTCGAGTTGCAGCGACTTGCGTATCAGCCCCTCCTCGTTCTTTGTGAGCCCTGTGAAATGTATTGAGCCTATCTTTATAGAGTCGAGTTCCATGACGTTTTTTTCAGGGCGCGATAGTTCATAATGGCCGGCAGGGCATATTTTAGCTTTAAGCGCGATGATTTCGTCCCATTTATTGCGTGCAACCCTTTCGCCGCGTATCAGGAGCGAGTCTATCGCCTCGGCGCTGAAACTGCTCGACGAGTAGGGCTTTATGTCGGGGTGCATGTAGAGGTCGGGCAGCTTTATATTCTCGTTGTACTTCTCCCTGCCGATGAATGTCGTTATCTGATCCACAAGCCCGAGTATCGAGTTCACATCGTCGGTATTGAGAGTGCCGTCGGCAAGGTCTACGCCGATTATTATCTCGGCACCCATCTCCTTCACTATATCGGCAGGGAAATTATTGTAAATGCCGCCGTCCACCAATACCATGCCGTCCTTTTGTACGGGGGCGAAAGCACCGGGTATCGACATGCTCGCCCTTATGGCCGTCGGCAGGTTGCCCGAACGAAATACTACGGGGGAGCCGGTTACCATGTCGTAAGCCACGCAGGCGAACGGGATAGGCATGGAGTTGAAGTCGAGACTCTCGTCGTGATATCCTATTGTCATTTCGTTCAGAAGGTTGAGGACGCTCTGTCCGGCCAGTACCCCCGACGGAATAGTGAACTTCTTTTTGAAGTCGAGCGCTACTGACAGCAGGTAGGTGTCCGACACCTCTTTTTCCGACAGCAGCTTCTCGTTGCGAGCTATCCTGTCACTAAGAAGCACCAGCCAGTCCTGATTCCTCACGAGCGAATCGAGTTCATGCGAGGTGTAGCCTATCGAGTATAACCCGCCCACTATCGCACCCATGCTTGTGCCTGCTATGTAGTCTATTGGTATCCCGGCCTCTTCGAGTACCTTTATCACGCCTATATGGGCAACTCCTTTCGCACCTCCGCCGCTCAGTACCAATCCCACTTTTTTGCGTCCTACGGCCTCGCGCACACCCTCTTCAGCCGACAGGTAAGTGCCTGAAAGCAGGGTAAAAAGAAGTACTATGGCCAATGTCCGTTTCATGGTCGGTAGTATGCGTCGATGTTCGTAAGATTGTTAGGAAAGAGTACTCCCGAATGTTTAACAGATGTCCATTTTTCATGCCAATTTTATTGTAATGAAAAATTTATCAGCCACACATGCGATAGATTGTACGCTATACCTTAATAGATGCTTTTAATCGCTGTTTTGTTGCATCAAAATATTAAATTTTTGCATAAATCCTTTAAAAAAATAACCCTATCTTTGCAGTGATTTTAAAAACTCACACAATGAAAGGAATAGTATTAGCCGGAGGTAGCGGTACGCGCCTCTATCCTATAACCAAGGGCGTCAGCAAACAGCTGCTCCCCGTCTATGACAAGCCGATGATATATTATCCAATTTCGGTGCTTATGCTTGCCGGTATAAGGGAGATACTCATAATATCGACACCTCATGACCTGCCCATGTTCGAGCGTCTTTTGGGCGACGGTTCAGATTACGGTGTGCGGTTCGAATATGCCGAACAGCCATCACCCGACGGCCTTGCGCAGGCTTTCATCATAGGGGAGAAATTCATAGGCGATGATACGGTTTGCCTTGTCCTCGGCGATAATATATTCTACGGGCAGGGCTTTACCAATATGCTGATCAATGCGGTGATGACCGCCGAGGTGGAGAACAAGGCCACAGTGTTCGGCTATGCGGTGCCCGATCCGGAGCGTTACGGCGTAGCGGAATTCGACGAAGACGGCAAAGTGCTGTCGATAGAGGAGAAACCCAAGGAGCCTAAGAGTAATTATGCTGTTGTAGGGCTTTACTTCTACCCCGGCAAGGTGGTCGATGTGGCCAAAAAGATAAAGCCGTCAGCAAGGGGTGAGTTGGAGATAACAACTGTAAACCAGAAGTTCCTCGAAGACGGCGAATTGAAAGTACAGCTTTTGGGGCGCGGATTTGCTTGGCTCGACACTGGAACACACGACTCGCTCAGCGAGGCGGGCACGTTCATCGAGGTCATAGAGCGCAGGCAGGGCGTAAAGGTGGCCTGTCTGGAGGAGATAGCTTTCCGCAAGGGGTGGATAACCCGCGAAAGGCTACACGAACTCGCCAAGCCAATGAAGAATAACGGCTACGGAAAGTATATGCTTAAACTTTAAATTGAAAATTGATAATGGAAATTGAAAATTAAAATAGTCTTTTACTCTATTTTTCTCTTCTCATTTTCCATTTTCAATTTTCCATTTTCAATTTCTTCAGTGAATATCGTTAAAACAGAATTAGAAGGTGTCGTTATAGTCGAGCCACTGTTGTTTGGGGACGAGAGGGGGTATTTCTTCGAAAGTTTCTCGAAAAGGGAGTTCGACACGCAGGTGCGGCCGGTGGATTTCGTGCAGGACAACGAGTCGCGGTCGTGCTACGGCGTACTTCGGGGGTTGCATTATCAATTGCCGCCGTTCGCACAGAGCAAGCTGGTGCGCGTGGTAAATGGGCGCATACTTGATGTGGCTGTCGATATCAGGCGCGGGTCACCCACTTTCGGGCGCCATGTCGCTGTGGAGCTTACCGCAGACAACCATCGCCAGCTTTTTGTGCCGCGTGGGTTTGCCCATGGTTTTTCGGTATTGAGCGATGAGGCCGTGGTGCAATACAAGTGTGATAACTATTACTCCCCGCAGCACGAGGGTTCGATAGCTTTCGACGACCCGCAGCTTGCGATAGAGTGGCTTTTGGCCGCCTCCGACTTGGTGATATCCGACAAAGATAAACGCCACCCGTTGCTGAAAGACGCCCGCTTGTTCGATTATAACGAGAAACTGTATAGCCTCTAATTCGTAATTCGTAATTGATGAAAGTTTTGGTCACCGGAGGGCGCGGACAACTCGGAATGTCGCTGCAAAAGATTGTGGCAGACAAGCCACACCACAGGTTTGTGTTCACTGATATGCCGGAGGCCGATATTACAGACCCGCGATCCATAGCGTCGCTCGTCGAGGAGTATGGTATAGAGGCGATAATAAACTGCGCAGCCTACACAGCGGTCGATAAGGCCGAAAGCGAACCACAGGCGGCACACGAGGTTAATGTGGAAGGCCCGCGAGCACTGGGTGCGGTAGCCCGCAAGTATGGATTGAAGTTGGTACATATATCCACCGATTATGTGTTTTCGGGAAACGGCCATACTCCGCTAACGGAGGACGATCCGACAGGGCCGACAGGGGTTTACGGGGAGACTAAATTGGCGGGAGAGCGGGCGATAGAGGCCGCAGGGTGCGATGCTGTGGTGGTGCGTACTTCGTGGCTCTACTCGGAGTTCGGGTCTAATTTTGTGAAAACAATGCTCAGGCTCGCCGAAACGCGCGACGAAATAAATGTCGTTAACGACCAGAAGGGTTCGCCGACCTATGCTGTTGACTTGGCAGAGGCCATAGTGGTATTGTTGGAAAAGGGCTTTAAGGGTTACGGTATTTACCATTACTGCGACGCGGGGGAGACGAGTTGGTACGAGTTGGCTGCGGAGACGTTCCGCCTTGCAGGAATCGGCGTGAAAGTCAACCCTATAACTACCGCTGAATATCCGACGCCTGCCAGACGCCCTACATATTCGGTTCTCGATACGTCTAAAATACGTGCCGCAGGTGTCGTTGTGCCTTTTTGGAAAGATTCGCTTAAAGATTGCATTGAAATACTTATAAATAACAGGTAAATGAAAAATATACTAATTACGGGAGGGGCCGGTTTTATAGGATCGCATGTGGTAAGGCTTTTCGTTGAGAAATATCCGAACTACAACATTATCAACCTCGACAAGCTGACTTACGCAGGTAATTTGGGCAACCTCAAAGATGTGGAGAGTAAGCCCAATTACACGTTCGTGAGGGCCGATATATGCGATTTTGTGGCTATGCAGGAGGTTTTTGCGAAGTACGATATCGACGGCGTGGTACATCTTGCAGCGGAAAGCCATGTGGACAGGAGCATTGCAGACCCGTTCACCTTTGCACGCACCAACGTCATGGGTACGCTTACGCTGTTGCAGGCCGCAAAGGAGCATTGGAAAGGCAATTACGATGGTAAGCGCTTCCACCATGTGTCGACCGACGAGGTCTACGGCGCCCTCGAAATGGACGGCACGTTCTTCACAGAGACCACCAAGTACGATCCGCACAGCCCTTACAGTGCATCGAAAGCATCTTCCGACCACTTCGTCCGCGCATTCCACGACACTTACGGACTGCCGACGGTGGTTACCAACTGCTCTAACAACTATGGGCCTTACCAATTTCCGGAGAAACTGATACCGTTGTTCATCAATAATATACGCCACAATAAACCTCTGCCCGTATATGGCAAGGGCGAGAATGTGCGCGACTGGCTCTACGTCATAGACCATGCAAGGGCTATCGATGTTGTTTTTCACAAGGGGCGCACTGCCGATACTTACAATATAGGCGGGTTCAACGAGTGGAAGAACATAGACCTTATAAAAGTGCTCATACGTACAACGGACAGGCTGCTCGGCAGGCCCGAAGGCGCGAGCGAAAAGCTGATAACATACGTTACCGACCGCGCTGGGCATGACCTGCGCTATGCGATAGACTCCTCGAAGATAAAGGCCGAACTCGGTTGGGAACCGAGCCTCCAGTTCGAGGAGGGAATAGAACTTACTGTGAAGTGGTACCTCGAAAACCAGCCGTGGCTCGACAGCGTCACGAGCGGCGAATACGAAAAGTATTACGCGGAGATGTACAAAAGCAATTGATAATTGACAGTTGACAATGAAGCCGTCGATAATAAATTTGCCCAAGATTCTCGATAAGAGGGGGAACCTCTCTTTTATCGAGGAGGAGAACCACGTTCCGTTCCGGATCGCCCGCACCTATTGGATCTACGATGTGCCGGGCGGAGAGTCGCGCGGGGGGCATGCATACCGTGATAACGAAGAGTTTATCGTCGCCCTGAGCGGCAGTTTCGATGTGGTGCTGCACGACGGCCGCGAGGAACATCGCTTCCATCTCAACAGATCTTATAATGGGCTTTATGTCCCGAAGATGATGTGGCGTGTATTGGAGAATTTCTCGACCAACTCTTTGGCGCTTGTCCTCTCTTCTACACAGTACGATCAGAACGATTACATCAGGGACTTCGAAGAATTTAAAACTGCCTCATCGAAATGATAAAGAAAACCGTATATGACTGTTCGGTGATAGAGTTTCCCCGCATTGAAAATGAGAAGGGGAATATTACACCTGTACACGGAGGTGTGGAATTACCTTTCGATATCGCGCGGGTTTTCTATCTTTACGATATTCCGGCGGGAGAGGCTCGCGGGGCGCATGCCCATCGCGAATGCCATCAGGTGCTGATCGCCGCGAGCGGCAGTTTCGAAGTGGTATTGGACGACGGGCATATCAGGCGTACTGTATTGCTCAACAGACCATACTACGGATTACATATCCCTCCCGGAATATGGGCGGCGGAGCAGGGATTCTCTTCCGGATGTGTCTGCCTTGTTTTAACTTCACATAAATACAATGAGGACGACTATATCCGCGATTACGGGGAGTTTCTGAAATATAAGATGTATGAGCGTTAAGATTCATGAGTCGGCAGATGTCAAAAGTCAAAATATAGGTGAGAATACCTGTATTTGGCAATTTTGTGTGATCTTACCAGAAGCCAAGATCGGGAAAAATTGTAATATATGTGCCAACGTATTTATCGAAAATGACGTTGTTGTAGGCGATAATGTGACTGTTAAGTCGGGAGTGCAATTATGGGACGGAGTAAGAGTAGAGAATAACGTTTTTATAGGGCCTAATGTGACATTTACCAACGACCTTGTTCCACGCTCCAAGATGTATCCTGACAAATTTGCTACGACTATTATAAAGAGAGGCGCTTCGATAGGAGCCAATGCAACGATAGTCGCCGGCAATACCATAGGGGGATATGCCCTTGTCGGGGCGGGTAGTGTAATCACAAAAGATGTGCCTGCAAACACAGTTTGGTACGGGAATCCTGCACGGCAGCATGGATATGTTACCGATGACGGCATTATACTCGACATGCAAAAGAGAGACAAATCAGGTGTGAAATATGATATCGGAGGATTATGATTAAATTTCTTGACCTCAAAAAAGTGACCGAGAGCCATGCCGACGAGATAAACGCTGCGGTGAGGAGGGTTGTCGATTCCGGTTGGTACCTTCAGGGCGGGGATAACAGGCGGTTCGAGGAGAATTATGCTAAGTATATAGGGACGAAACATGCTGTGGGATGTGCCAACGGCCTCGATGCCCTTATATGGATATTCCGCGCCTATATCGAGCTCGGCGTGATGGCGGCGGGCGACGAGGTTATAGTTCCGGCCAACACCTATATAGCATCGATACTTGCTGTTACGGAGAATGGGCTTACTCCAGTGTTTGTCGAACCAGATATTGCTACTTACGAGATAGATCCTGACAAGATAGAGGCGGCCATAACGCCGCGAACCAAGGCAATACAGATAGTACACCTATACGGCAGGTGCGCCTATACCGACAGGATAGGGGAGATATGCCGCCGCCATGGTCTCAAACTTATTGAGGACAATGCACAGGCGCACGGATGCCTCTTAGGGGAGCGGCGGACAGGTTCGCTGGGTGATGCTGCGGGGCACAGCTTTTATCCCGGCAAGAATCTCGGTGCTTTGGGTGATGGAGGGGCTGTTACAACCGACGATGCTGTTTTAGCAGAAACGGTCAGGACGCTTGCCAATTACGGGTCGCCGCAGAAATATGTTTTCAAATATACAGGGCGCAACAGCCGCCTCGACGAGATACAGGCAGCCGTGTTGGATGTGAAACTGAAATATCTTGATGCGGACAATAACATGAGGAAAGATATAGCCGCATATTATATGGCGAATATTGCGAACCCGAAGATTGTACTTCCCGCCGACGGGCCGAGGGATGCCAATGTATGGCATATATTTCCGGTCAGGTGTGCCGAGCGCGACAGATTGCAGCAGCATCTTGCCGATAGGGGAGTACAAACCCTTGTACATTATCCCATACCACCCCACAGACAGGAGTGTTACAGCCAGTGGAGTGGCATGAGCCTGCCTCTGACAGAGCTTATCCACGAGCAGGAGTTGAGCTTGCCGATAAGTCCCGTTATGAGTATGGAGGAGGCAAAGACCGTCGTAGAGGCAGTAAACAGTTTTAAATAACGGCAGTACGAGGCACTGCAGCATAAAATGACCGAAGCAGAGGAACATAAGGAGGGTTACAGGACGGCTTTCAAGGCTACGGCGCTTTTCGGCGGGGTGCAGGTATTCACTATACTTACAGGCATCATTAAGAATAAGGTGGTAGCCATGTGGCTGGGACCTGCCGGAATGGGTATTATAAGCTTGTTCTCAAGAGCCATAGAGTTAGTCTCTACAGTGACCAACCTCGGCCTTCAGAGCAGTGCTGTCCGTGACATAGCAAATGCCGACAGACAGGGCGATATAACACTGTTGTCTAAAATAGTCAAAGCAATAAACAGATGGGTTCTGGCGACAGGGCTTTTAGGTGCATTGTTGACTATCGCTCTATCACCGCTACTTAGCCGTATAATGTTCGACAGCAGTGCATATACGCTTTCGTTCATTCTGCTATCATGCGTGGTGTTAATGATGGGTATATACAGCGGAAACTATGCTGTATTGCAAGGTACGCGCAGGCTTAAATATATGGCTAAAGCCAATATTTTCGGTGCGTTAGCAGGGTTTGTCTGTTCTGTCCCAATATTTTATTTTTTCAGGGAACGCGGAATAGTGCCTGCCATGATACTCACTTCGCTTGCTACGCTTGTGGTAAGCTTTTTCTATTTGAGAAAGGTGAAGCTGGCGCAGGCCGATCAGACATGGAAGGAGAGCTACAGGCTCGGCCTGAAGACCATGAAATTGGGGGTAATGATGGCTTTGAGCGGCATAGGTGCATTATTGGTGGCTAATGCCGTGAATATATTCATTCGTTATATCGGCGGAGATGACGGAGAGGGTCAGGTTGGTTTATATTCTGCCAGCATTGTTATTAATGTGCAATACCTTGGCCTCGTGTTTACCGCAATGGCAAAAGATTATTTCCCGCGCCTGTCGCAAATCGCATCCGATAACGAAGCCATAAAGAAAGCGATGAATCAGCAGGCCGAGATAGCCATACTGATCATCGCGCCGCTAATAATCGGAATGACGGTCTTTCTCCCGTTCGTAATCCAATTGCTTTACACGGAAGAATTTTTGGGTATAGTGGAGATGACGAGGTGGATGCTGTTGGGTTCGCTCTTCAAAGCGGGGTCATGGGCCATAAGTTTCGTATTCCTTGCCAAGGGTGATGGGAGAACATTTCTATTCAATGAGCTTGGGATATGCGTGGTAATGTTGTTATTATATTTATTAGGGTATTATTTCTTCGGGCTTGCGGGCTTGGGGTACGCATTCGTTGCAAGTTATGTTATTTATACTG
>QMCD01002673.1_pt1 | contig 12791 bp, 9 predicted proteins | sample 1821841 | NCBI WGS metagenome assembly QMCD01 (sample SAMN01991225, study PRJNA193472) | Termite gut metagenome, whole genome shotgun sequencing project. | isolation source: worker | host: Macrotermes natalensis | reverse complement strand
TCTTGGACCCGCCGGACGCGCCTGGCCCGTCCCTTTTGCTGATTATGCCCACCTGGCGGCGCGCCTTGAGCGGCCACGGCGGGGGGGGGGGCGGTTTCGCCTCCTCGGAATACGCGCGACGCTGGCGGAGTCTTTGCGAATCGAAAAGGCTGAAGGAACTGGCCGACCGGGCCGGGTTGGAGCCGTTTTTCATGGCCCACCCGCATATGCGAAAAGCCTTCGGCCGACGGGCGGCCGGGCCGGAAAGGCTGCGGGACCTCTTTAAAAGGGCCGCCCTGATGGTGACGGATTATTCCTCGGTGGCCTTTGAAATGGCCTTTTTGAATAAAATGACCCTCTACTATCAGTTCGACGCCGAAGAAGTTTTCGGCGGCGGCCAGGTTTATTCCAGAGGCTATTTTGACTATCAAAGGGACGGCTTTGGCCCGGTGGTGCGGACGGAGGAAGAGCTTTTGGCCGCGCTGGAGACGGTTTTGAGCGGAAGCGAGGGGGCCGCCCCGTATCTGGAGCGGGTTCGCCTGGCCTTCCCGCGCCGCGACAACCTTAATTGCCAAAGGGCGCTGGAAGCGATCAAGGCGCTTTAAGGACTTGTTCGTTGCCCTCTGGCGTCGCCCAACACACTTTTTAATGCTCGAAATATGTCCAATATTCCTGCGCTTAAAAAGTGTTCGCGCCTAGCCAGAGAACAAAATCTCTTATTTACGAACAAGCCCTAAGAACTTGTTCGCACACCGCGCCAGCCGCGAATGCGGGCCTTCATCTCTTCCAGGCCTAAAATGCCGTGGGCAAAGCCTTTTTTCACCAGGTCGTCGGGCAGGTACTCGTCATATTTTTCAAAGGTTGGCACCTCGTTTTTATAGACCAAATCCAGGGGATCAACCGGTTGTTCGGCCGTTTCGCTTAAAACGCGAAAGAATTCTTCCGGGCCGGCCTTCATTTTCAATTGGATAAAATAAGGGCGGGAGGATTCCAGGGCCGCCAGGCCCAAAAGCGGCCCGCACTTTATTTTGATGAAGCGCTCCAGGGCCAGGAAGGGGTAGGTGCCCAGCCAGGGGAAGAGGACCCACAGGTCGCCGCCCAGGCCGATCAGCGGTTTTTCCGTCAGGCCGGAATTGAGGGCGCCGCGCCTGGCCTGACCCAGGCGCGACACGGCGTTTTTCATCAGGTAGGGATAGACCGAGCTCCCGGCCAGAACGGCCCTCATCTTTTCCAGCACCCTGGTGTTGATGTCGCCGGGGGTGAGGCCGAAATAGGCCGGAACCTGGCCCTTCACCTCGCTGCAATAGACCAGGCGGCGCCTGTGATCGACCTCCTCCACCAGCCAGACCTGCCCGGCCAGGGCGATTTTCTCGCCCATGGGCGGCGGCGAGACGATGGTGCCCAGTTCCTGGGACTTGTTGCGCACGGTGTATTCCTCGTTTTCCTTGAAGACCGCGTAAAATTTGTAGGAATTGGTCAGCCGTTCCCCGGCCAGGCCGACGATCAGGCCGCCCGCCTCGGTTCTTTGAATGTGATCGGCGGCCAGAAGGTGGCGCAGGAGTTTTTTGTAATCATCCTGGCTGACGCGGTGAAAATAACTCAGGGACAGTACCCGCGCGGCCAGGGCGGCGGGGGAAAGCTCGCCCCCGGAGGCCAGGGTGCACATGGTCTGGTGATACAGAAGGCTATAGGGCAGGCGGTCCAGCCTGGGGGGTTCCACCCAGCGTTCCTCCACATACAGCTGCACCAGGGCGATGCCCTGAATCAGCGTCCAGGGGATGGTGAGTGGCAGCATGGCCCTGGGTTCCGGCTCTTCCTCACGTATTACGAACCACATTTCCGGCGGCAGTTCGCGGCGGCCGGTGCGGCCCATTCTTTGCAAAAAAGCGGAGACCGTAAAGGGCGCGTCCACCTGAAAGGCGCGTTCCAGGCGGCCGATGTCTATGCCCAGTTCCAGGGTGGCCGTGGTGACGGTGGTTTGAAACTGTTCCTCGTCCTTCATCACCGCCTCGGCGGTCTCCCGATAGGCGGCCGAGAGGTTTCCGTGGTGGATCAGGAAGCGGTCCGGTTCGCGCTTCAATTCGCAATAGCGGCGCAGGGTGGTGGTCACCGCCTCGCATTCCTCGCGGGAATTGACGAAGACAAGGCACTTTTTCCCCCGCGTATGCTCGAAGATATAGCCGAAGGCCGGATCGGAATTTTCCGGAGCCGTATCCGTACTGGCCTCAAGAGGGGGCAGGGCTTCGGAAAATTCCGATCCGGCCGCCGCCTGTTCTCCCTGCACGAAGAAATGCTCCATTGACAGCCGCCAGCGGACGCCCCTGTTTTCGATCTTGGGGATAAAGGTTTTGCGATTGGTGCCCCTGGCCAAAAATTCCCCCGTGCCCTCCGGGTCGCCCATGGTGGCCGATAGGCCCACCCGCCTGGGGTTCACCCCGGCCAGGCGGGAGAGCCGTTCGATGAGGCACAGGGTCTGGCCGCCCCGGTCGGCCCGCAAGAGGGAATGAACCTCGTCAATCACCACGAAACGCAGGTCGCGGAAGAGCCGGGCCGCCTCGCCGTGTTTGTGCATCAGGAGGGCTTCCAGGGATTCCGGCGTGATCTGCAAAATGCCGGAAGGGTTTTTCAGCAGCCTGTTTTTGTGGGATTGGGCCACGTCGCCGTGCCAGTGCCAGACCGGGATGTCCGCCTCCCGGCAGAGGTCGTCCAGGCGCTGGAACTGATCGTTGATGAGGGCCTTCAGGGGGCCGATATAGATGGCGCCCACGGATTTGGGCGGCTCTTCCAGAAAGAGGGTCAGGATGGGGAAAAAGGCCGCCTCGGTCTTCCCGGAGGCCGTGGCGGCGCAGAGCAGGAGGTGGTCGTCGGTATTGAAAATGGCCTCGCCCGCCGCCACCTGGATGGCCCGCAGGTTCTCCCAGCTGTTCTGATAGATGAAATCCTGAATGAAGGGCGCGTAGCGGTTGAAGATGCTCATACTTCGAATTCCGCAAATTCTTTGTCCAACTCTTCAGCTTCCAGGGGGGTCTTGGCGAAGCTGAAGGTTTTCATATCCAGCAATTCAGATATCTTAACCTTTGGATTTTGGTGCACGATATTCAAAACCTCGATGAAGTCGCGTATCACCTCCCGGGGGGTGAGCTTGGCGTCGGCCCCGATGCGGCCGAATTCTATCTTTATGAACTGTATCAGATCGTCCTGGGTCAGGGTCCGTTCGTATTCGAAGAGGCCTGCGTGTATGTCCGCCAGCTTTTCGATCAAAACCAGCATTTCTTCATAGGTGAGCGGCGTGAGCTTGATGACCGGGGCCAGCACGTCTTTCAGGCCGTCCAGGCTGAAACGGCCCTCTTCCAGGCGGGAACGCAGGGCCTCGTAACTGAAAACGCCGCGCCTGGTGTCGTCCAGGCAGCGGGGGGTGCCGCACATGATCAGGCCCAGGTGGCGGGCCTTGCCCTGGAGGGCGTCGTTGTACATGGTCAGGATTTTTTCATAATTGTATTGGCGGGTGATGCTGTTGGGTATTTTGTAAATGTTGACCAGTTCGTCCACCAGGATCATCAGCCCCTGATAGCCCGCCCGGCGCAGGAAGATGGCGAAGAGCTTGATGTATTCATACCAGTCGTCGTCGCCGATGACGGCGTTCACCCCCAATTCCCGCCCGGCCTCCGTCTTGTTGGCGTATTCGCCGCGAAACCACTTGACCACCCCGGCCTTGGCCTCGTCGTCCCCGGCCAGGTGGGCGCGGTAGTAGAGGGTCAGGAGCTTGGCGAAATCAAAGCCGTGCACCATTTCGTTCAGGGAATACAAGACCGCCTGAATCTTCTTTTCCACCGGCAGGCTTAAGGCGGGGTCGCCAACGGCCAGGCCCTGTTCGAGGGCGGTCTCGCTCTGAACTCCATTGATCCAGCGGTCCAGAATCAGGTTCAGGGCCCCGCCTTCGGGGCGGGTCCTGGTGGCCAGGTTTTGGGCCAGTTCCTTATAGGTGGCCAGGCCCTGGCCTTTGGCGCCCGATAAACGCCGTTCCGGGGAGAGGTCGGCGTCGGCCACCACGAAGTTTTTGTCCATGGCGTAATTTCTGATGGTCTGCAAAAGAAAGCTCTTGCCGCTGCCGTATCCGCCCACGATGAAGCGAAAACTGGCCCCACCCTCGGCGATGATTTCCACATCGCGGAGCAGGGCCTCGATTTCAGTTTCCCGGCCCACCGTGATATAGGGAAGGCCCACCCTGGGCACCACCCCGCCCTTCAGGGAATTTATGATGACGGCCGCTATCCTTTTGGGTATCTTCATGGCAACAATTCCTTCAAACCGTCCAAATAATCCTCGATCACTTCCGCCTGTCCGCCGGCTTCCACCATCACCGTATCGCCAAAATGATCGAACAGTTTATCATTGATGGAATCAATGATAATGGAAAGCATCAGGCCCCGCTCCCGCAAAAAATCCCGGCAGGGCCGGCCGGAGAGAAGAAGAGCCAGGAATTCCCCTTCATGTTCGCTGAGTTTGACCCCATCGCCCGGCGCGGTTTGTTCCGCAATTGCCGGAGCCGCCTCTTCCGGAGGCTCCTCGACGATCAATTTGCTCTGGGTGCTCATCGCGGCCGCCCGGATGCCCTGGAGCTTGGAAACATCTATCGCCACTTCGGCCCGGGCCGCCTGTTTTCGCTTTTCCTGAAAATCGCCGATGGCCCGGTTGATTATGGTTTCCAAGATTTTGGTCAGGCGGCCCGCTTTCAGGGGAGATTTGAAATTGTATTTCCGACGCATCATAAAATCAATATTTTTCAGCAGGTTTCCCACTTCCTGATTCTTGGCCTTGAAACCAAAGAACCTCTCGCAGCTCCAACTTCCGCGTCTACAGACATATTTGCAGATTGGGTTGATTTCATAGACGAAATCCGCCCTGGGCCTCTCTTCGTGAAACACGGCTGATTGGAACATTGCGTAAGAGTGGGCATACAGCTTGCCAAAAAATTTTTCAAACAGCGTGTGTTGGTTTTTTTTGTCATAGTGATCGGAGAACCGGGCAAAAACGTCGGCCGTCACCTCTTTGAACTCTTCGGTTCGCTGTTTGAAAAATTTCGAGTTTTCCAAATTGTACGACGAGATGGAATTCAGGGCCGAAAAAATTTCCCCCGCTCCGCGCGTCCGGTGATCCATCAGGGTTAAAAGCGTCTGATCGTAATTGGCCTCGGAAAACTCGTCCACCAGCCTCCGGTCCAGATTATTGTAGACCACATAGTCCCTCAGCCAGGTTTCCAGATAGCGGTCGATCTGGTAATCCAGCTCCCGATAGCGCAGCCAGAAATCCTTCAGGGCGAAAAAACCGGCTTCCGTGGATTTCACGCCGATTTGATTGATCAGTTCGTAAATATGGACAAAGGCGAAGGAAGTTTGCGTTCTTTCCAGCCGGCCGCGCCTCAGCCGGGTTCGCCAGGAAAAATAGCCCCGCAGTTCCTGGGTGTTCATATCCTGATAAGTGGGAAAGTATCTGGCAAACTTTCCCTGAAACTCAAAATCGTCTTCAAAGTCTTCCATGAATTTACCCTGTTCATAGAAGATTTTCGCGGCCGGTTTCCGGTGGGCCGAAAACTCCGCGGCTATTTTCCGCATCTGTCTGTATCGTGGCGGCGTAAGGCCCTCCAGCCGTTTGGCCGTGAACAGGATGGGCTCGTCACGATATATCTTTCCGGCTTCGTCCGGTTTGGGGGCGAACTTGGATTTGGAAAGGATCTGTTCGATCAGTGCTTCGATCTTGCCCATCTGTCTTGCGCCTTCCGGCCCTGCGGATATTAATCCGGCAGGTCTATAAATTGCCTTCCCGGACGATGAGCTCCAGTAATTTAGGGTTTACGAAATTACGGGGCACGACACGTTTAATCGCCGGAGTAATAAAATTCAAACCGGTTATCCAGTTATTTTACAGTCTTTAATCAGCCTGTCAATTGTCCCCCTTTTGTGATGTTTTTGCATTATAATAGATTCGAGCGAAGCATGTACTTTGCCGGCAATAGATGTATAATGCTTTCCGACCGCGGCCCGCCGGGGCGCGAATTAATTAAGATTACGGGGTTGTGACATGGACGGCATGAAACCGTGGCGGAGCGTATTCTTGACATCCTTGAAAATCAGGCCCCTGGCGGCCGTGCTGGCGGCCATAACTTTCGGGGCCGTGATTTTCGGCCGGGCCCCTTTACCGCTCTCGGCCGAACCAGAACCGCCGGCGGAAAGGCCCGCCGCCGTCCAGTTCCCCGAAACGGAGGGGGAAAGCCCAGCCGGCGATGACCCCGGCGGCGCCCTCTTTGAAAAAGTGGCCGGGGAGGCCTGGCGCCTGGCTTCAAAACCCTTTGCGGAGCCGGACTCGGCCAGGTTGAAATTTTTGCGGGCCATCGGCCGGAGGGACTGGAACGGCATCTCTTTTCAGGAGACCCGCCGCCTGTGGCGCGATCTGGATTCCAGTTTTCAGGTGGGCTTTTTCCACCCCGGTTTCATCTTCGACCAGCCCCCGGCCATTTCCGTGATTGAGGACGGGGCGGAGCGGCCCATAGAGTTTTCCCCGGATTATTTCAATTACAACAACACCGAGTTGAGGGAAAAATCCGGGCGGGCGGGCCTGGATTTCGCCGGTTTCCGTCTGCTTTACCCCCTTCATGGCGCGGAAAGGATGGACGAGGTCGTCTCCTTTCTGGGGGCCACCCATTTTCGCGGCCTGGCCCGCCATTCCCATTACGGTTTGGAAGCGCGTGGGCTGATCCTCAACCCCGCCAGTCCCGGCGGCGAGGAGTTTCCCTATTTCCGGCATTTCTGGATAGTCAGGCCGCGGCCGGGCGATTCCTCCATCACTGTCTGCGCTCTCTTGGATTCGCCCAGCCTTACCGGGGCCTATCGTTTCATCATAACCCCCGGCCCGTCCACGGTCATGGAGGTCAAGAGCCGCCTCTTCAGGCGTTCCGGCCGCGAGTTTCCGGAATCGGTGGGTCTGGCCCCCCTGGGCAGCATGTATCTTTTTTCGGAAAAGGAGGGCCAACGGAGCGGCAACTGGCGGCCGGAGGTGCATAATTCCGATATCCTGCTTTTTTCCACGGCCGACAGGCGGTGGTTCAGCCGCCCCCTCTCCAACCCGGAACGCCTGGAAATCAACAGCTATGTCTTGAACAGCCCCTCCGGCTTCGGCCTGATGCAGGGGGATGACAACTTCGATCACTATCAGGATCTGACGGCCCGCTATGACCTTCGCCCCTCCCTGTGGGTGGAGCCGGTGGGCGATTGGGGGCCGGGCCGCCTGGAACTGTTTGAAATTCCGGCCGATCAGGACATCAACAGCAATATCCTGGCCTTTTGGCGGCCAAATGAAACCAAAGGCGGGCGCCTGGATTATGAATACAAGCTTTATTGGATGCCGGCCGGGGTCATCCCCCATCAGCTCGGCCGGGCCGTCGACACCCGCCAGGCGGCCTGGAGGAACGGCGGCCGCCACTTCATCATAGATTTCAAGGGCCCGATGCTCACCGACATCCCGGCCGAGAGCGGTCTGGCCAGCCTGGTTTCGGCTTCGGACGGCATACCGGTGTTGGAGAAGACCCTGGTTAAAAACACCGTTACCGGCGGCTGGCGGCTTGAGTTCAAAATCAAGCCCCCGGAGGCCGGCGTGGTGGATAATCTGATGAGCGCGCGCGGCGAAAAACGGTCGCTTCACCTGGAGGCGGTTCTGAAAAAAGGCGAAAATTTCCCCGATTCCCTGACGGAAACCTGGGTCTACGATCTCCCGTATTAAGGCACTGCTCTATGAAACATCGCGCGGAACAAGAGCCTTCCCATCAGGCCCACGCCCGGGCCCTGCGGGACAGGATTTTGGCCTATCTGGGCCTGATGAACGTCAACCCCGTGGAAAGCCTTGAAATCGCTTTGAAAATCTTGGAAAGGCCGGAAGCGGCCGAACCTGGCCGGGCCTTTGAAATTTTGCGGAACCTGTTGAAGGAACGCGGCCTGGGCTGTGAAGAGGCCGGGCCGGCGGCCCTGGCGGCAGAACTGGCGGTTCCGCCCCTTAACCGCCAACCCATGGTTTCCGAAGGTTTGAGTATATCCATAATCGGTTTTTTGGCCGGAATAGCCGCCGGCTGTTTCCGGCCGGCCGGAAACCGCGGACCCGGGCCGGAAGGGGACAGCCGGTGAGCCCGTTTAAGGCGGAAATATGGGAAAAGTCCGGGAGGCGCCGGCGGCTGGCCCTCCTTTTCCTGATGGCCGCCCCTTCGATAATTTCGGCCCGGATCCTGTACACCATGCTCCCGGCCCAGGGTTTGCTGGGCCTGAACCTTTTGGTGGCGATTCTTTTCGCCGTGCTTTTCAGCTGGATATCGGTGGGTTTTTGGAGTTCCCTGGCCGGGATGATCGTTCTTCTGAAACGCTATGACCGTTTTAAGGTGACCCTGAACCTGGGTGAAACCAGGGTTCCGGACACCTTCAAAACCGCCCTGCTTTTCCCGGTTTACCATGAGGACATGAAAAAAGTCACGGAAGGCGTCCGGGCCACCCTGGCTTCGCTTGCGGCCCGCGGCTTCGCCGATCATTTCGAGGCCTTCATCTTGAGCGATTCCACCAACCCGGACGCCTGGGTGACCGAGGAAGAGGCCTGGTTCGACCTCTGCCAACGCGAAAATCTTTTCGGCCGCCTGTTTTACCGGCGGCGCAAGTCCAACTTAAAGCGCAAAAGCGGCAACATCGCCGATTTCTGCCGCCGCTGGGGCCGCGACTACCGGTACATGATAATCTTTGACGCGGACAGCATCATGGCCGGGGAAACCCTGGCCCGCCTGGTCCAGGCCATGGAGGCCCACCCGGAAATAGGCATTCTGCAATCGCCCCCCAAGGTGGTGATGAGCCGCAGCCTCCTGGCCAGAATCCAGCAGTTCGCCAACCACCTCTACGGACCGATCTTCGCCGCCGGGCTCCACTATTGGCAGTTGGGCGACGCGCAGTATTGGGGCCACAACGCCATTATCCGCGTCGAGCCCTTCGTCAGGCACTGCCAGCTGCCCAAACTGCCCGGCCGGGCCCCCCTGGGCGGCGATATACTGAGCCACGATTTCGTGGAATCCGCCCTGATGCGGCGGGCCGGTTACGGTGTTTGGCTGGCCTATGAACTGGGGGGATCCTATGAGCAAAGCCCGCCCAACCTCATCGATGAGCTGGCCCGCGACCGCCGCTGGTGCCAGGGTAATTTGCAGCACAGCCGCCTGATTTTCACCAGGGGTTTTTTCCCCACCCATCGGGCGCTTTTCATCAACGGCATAATGTCCTACGGCTCGGCCCTGCTGTGGCTTTTCTTTCTGGCGGCCAGTTCCGTCCAGGCCCTGAGCCTTCTTTTCATCACCCCGGATTATTTCCCCTCCGACAGCCTCCGGCTCTTTCCCGAATGGCCGCAGTATTTTCCCAGTTGGGCCCTGACCCTTTTGAGCGGCACGGCCGCCCTTCTTTTTTTGCCCAAGCTGATGGCCATAATCATGGTTACGGCCAAAGGCGGGGCCGGGGCCTTCGGCGGCTTGCCCCGCCTGGTTTTAAGTGTTATCCTGGAAGTGGCGGTCTCCACCTTTCTGGCCCCGGTGCGGATGATTTTTCACAGCTTTTTCGTGCTCACCACCATTTTGGGGGCCAAGGTGGGCTGGAACGCCCAAAACCGCGACGATTCCGGCACCTGCTGGATCGAGGCCCTTCGCTGCCACTGGTGGGGAGCGGCCTTTGGCCTGGCCTGGGGGGCTCTGATGCTGTTTTTCAGCCCCGGTTTTTTTGTCTGGCTTTCCCCGGTGACGGCCGGGCTGGCCCTGTCCATACCTCTGTCGGTGTGGACCAGCCGCGTCAGCCTGGGCCGGGCCGCCCGCAAGGCCGGCCTTTTCCTGACCCCGCCGGAGACCTCTCCGCCCAGGGAAATTTTCGATTACCAAAAGGGATTGAAGAAGCGTGGCCGGGAAGATACGAACTGTTTGGCCATTAAAAGCGCCGGTTTTGCCAGGGCCGTGGTTCATCCGGGCGTTTTGGCCCTGCATCTGAAGCTGGCGGACAACCGCCGCCGCCGCTTCCCGGCCCAGGAGGAACGTTTGAACAAATTGATGGAAAAGGCCCTGGCCAGGGGGCCGGAGGCCCTGTCGCCCAGAGAGAAACACGCCTTGCTCAACGCGCCTGATCTTCTGCGAAAACTGCACGGGCGGGTGTGGAGTTTGGAAAGAGGAAAGGCCGCCAAGTGGGGCCTGCCTTAGGACTTGTTCGTAAATAGTGATTTTGCCCTCTGGCGTCGCCCAACACACTTACTTTTTAATGCTCGAAATATGTCCAATATTCCTGCGCTTAAAAAGTGTTCGCGCCTAGCCAGAGAACAAAATCCCTTATTTACGAACAAGCCCTTAATTAGATAAAATGGTGAATTATGAAAAAAACAGCCTTATCAGCCGCATTTTTACTAACCCTCATCATCGCCGCCCCGGCCTTTGCCCGACTGGTGGACGCCGGTCTGTGCGTGGCTGATCTGCCCGCGAACTGGAAATTTTTTCGCAATGACAATATCACCACCTTTGTCAGCCCCGAGAGAAACTGCGTCTTCATCATCACCGATGGCCTTTCCGTGGACGCCCACAAAAAGAAGGTGGCCCCGGTGGTGGCCGAATACGCCCAGATAATCAGGGAACGTCCAGAGCAGAACATAACCGTTACGCGCGTTCACGGGCTTCGGGTGGTGGTGACCATCCTGGGCGACCACCCGGACAGGGTGCCCCTGTATTATTCGATAAAGCTTAAAGATGAAAACCAGGCCGTGCCTTACAGGTGAAATGAAAAACCCCGCCCGGCGTAAAACCGGGCGGGATTTTTCCTAAGGAAACGCTGATTAATGAGGATTTTTGTTCGCCGGCTAGGAGCGTTTTTTAAGCGCAGGAATATATTGACATATTTCGAGCATTAAAAAACGCGAGCAACGACGCCGGCGGGCAAAAAGACCATTAATCAGTCCTTCCCTAAAAAATCTGCGGATAATAAATAATGGAATACGCTTTGGCCGGCGCTTCGCCGTCATTCAAATAGGAATGGAGGCTGTCGGCCTCGAACAGGAGCGACTCGCCCTGGTTCAATTGGAAGACCTGCTTGTCGAGCACGATTTTGAAACGGCCCTCATAGGTCATGATGTATTCCATAACCCCCTTTTCGTGGCTGGTGGAGGGGTGTTCCGAACCGGGCTGGAATTCCAGGTGATAGACCTCGAAATTGCGGGTGTGGTCGCATTCGAAGATCATGGAAATGTTCGTCGGGTCGTTATGCAGCATGCGCCAGTCTTTTTCCTCCACCTTGCGGCAGGCGGCCTTCTGTTCGTGAATCAGGCGGGATATGGAAATTTTAAGGCCGGTGCTTATTTTCCACAAAATAGTGATGGTGGGGTTGCTGGCCCCCCGCTCAATTTCCCCCAACATGCTCTTGCTCACCCCGGTCGCGTCCGCCAGGTCCTGAAGGGTCATCCGCCGTTCCTTGCGGATGGCCTGAAGGTTACCCGCTATTATATTGGTGATGTTGTCCATGAAATCAATCCTGTCCGTGCCTGATTCGGCTTCTTCGCCTTTCCAGTATGGCGGTTAAAAATATTCAATATTATATCGCGCACAAAAAAACAATATATTGACTTCTTGCGAGGCCTGTGTTACACTCCTCACAAAATACGAAATGCTGAGGCCTGAACCCAGAACCCCCACCAAAATTGTCCTCCAAAAGGGGTAAGTGTACCACACTTGGCGGCGTTGAGACAACAGTTTAGTTAATTTTTCAGCCTGTGGCCTTGGGGCGGATCTTTAATTTCCGGTGCTTTTTGTTGTCGGGATGTTAGATCGGTCTATTGGTGCAAGTTCTTTATCCTATATGCCGTACAAGTGTGCGCTATAATATATAAACCGGCCCATCCAGGCGGCTTTTTTTAAGAGAGGTTTTTGTGATTTTTATCGACGGCGCGTCACTGACTCTGGAAGAGGTTATTTCAGTCGCCAGATTTGGCGAACAAGTGGAAATTTCTGAAAAAGCCAAGGCCAACGTTCGCAAATCACGCGAATACATCGACAAACTCGTGGCGGAGGAAAGGGTCGTTTACGGCATAACCACCGGCTTTGGCAAGTTCAGCGATGTTCGCATTTCCCGCGAGGAAACCGAGCTTCTGCAAAAAAACCTGATTATGAGCCACTGCTGCGGCACCGGGGACCTCTTTTCGGAAGAAACGGTCCGGGCGGTCATGCTGCTCCGGGCCAACGCCTTGAGCCTGGGCTATTCCGGCATTCGCCTGGAGACCCTCCAGGCCCTGGTCGATCTGATCAACCGCCGCGTCCATCCGGCCATCCCCGAAAAGGGTTCCCTGGGGGCCAGCGGCGATTTGGCTCCCCTGGCCCACATGACCCTGCCCCTTCTGGGCCTGGGGCGGGCCTTTTACGAAGGCGACCTGATCGACGGCGGCCCGGCCCTGGAAAAGGCCGGGCTGAAACCAGTTTCCCTGAGCGCCAAAGAGGGCCTGGCCCTGATAAACGGCACCCAGGTGCTGACGGCGGTGGGGGCCATCGCGGCCTATGACGCCCAAAAGCTCATGAAGCTCTGCGACATCGATGTCTTCTGGCCCCATGCCGGCCATCTCATAGGCACGGCGGGCGGCTTCGCTGGCTTGCTTGGCATCAATATTTTTCAAATAACGCGCCAAGGCAGTATACGCATTGCCCTTTATAGCGGATGAAAGTAATGTTTGTGCGAACAGGGCCTCCACTTGATCAAAGCCACCATCAATATTTCAGTCCAGATATTTAC
>QMCD01005355.1_pt1 | contig 12796 bp, 23 predicted proteins | sample 1821841 | NCBI WGS metagenome assembly QMCD01 (sample SAMN01991225, study PRJNA193472) | Termite gut metagenome, whole genome shotgun sequencing project. | isolation source: worker | host: Macrotermes natalensis | reverse complement strand
TGGCGTTACAACCGAAAAAGACCAAATTCCGCCGGATGCAGAAGGTTCGGATGAAGGGATTGGCACAGCGCGGCGCCGAACTTTCGTTCGGATCGTTCGGGATCAAAGCCTTGGATTCGGCTTGGCTCACCGGGCGGCAGATAGAGGCGGCACGGCAGGCTATCGTCCGCGAAATGAAGCGCGAGGGACAGGTGTGGATCCGAGTATTCCCGGATAAACCCATCACCAAAAAACCCGCCGAAGTACGGATGGGTAAAGGGAAAGGTGCGCCCGAAGGGTTTGTGGCGCCGGTGACCCCGGGGCGCATTCTCTTCGAGGCCGAAGGAGTGCCCTTGGCCGTGGCCCAAGAGGCATTGCGGCTGGGAGCGCAAAAGTTACCCATCGTGACCCGGTTTATTATCCGGCGGGATTACGCCGAAGAATAGTTCTTACGGCCATAGCCCATTAGATTTGATAAAGAGATGAAAACAGCCGAAATACGCGAACTGACCGCCGCCGAACTTACCGAGCGGATCGACGTTGCCAAGACCAACCTGCTCAAAGCTAAGATGAGCCACGCTGTATCGCCGGCCGAAAACTCGACGGCTATTACCAACCAGCGTAAAGATATTGCCCGGATGCTGACCATCCTGCGCGATAAACAAAACCAACAAGAACCCAAGTAAGCGGTGATTATGACAGAACAACGCAACCTTAGAAAAGAGCGTATCGGGGTGGTGGTCAGCAATAAGATGGAAAAATCCATTGTAGTGGCTGTCAAACGGAAAGTGAAGCACCCGATCTACGGGAAATTCGTCAACAAGACCACCAAACTGGTGGCGCACGACGAGACCAACGATTGCGGCGAGGGCGATACCGTGCGTATTATGGAGACCCGCCCGCTGAGCAAGAGCAAACGCTGGAGACTTTTAGAAATCATTGAAAGAGCGAAGTAACCATGATACAACAGGAAAGCAGGCTCTCGGTAGCCGATAACAGCGGAGCCAAGGAGGTACTTTGCATCCGCGTACTGGGCGGGACCAAGCGGCGCTATGCCTCTATCGGGGACAAGATCGTGGTGACCGTAAAGAGCGCTACCCCGGCCGGGGATATTAAAAAAGGAACCGTCTCAAAGGCAGTGGTGGTGCGCACCAAGAAAGAGATCAGGCGGCAGGACGGGTCGTATATCCGCTTCGACGACAATGCCGTTGTGCTGCTCAATAATGCCGGAGAGATGCGCGGTACGCGTATCTTCGGGCCGGTGGCACGGGAGTTGCGCGATGCCAACATGAAGATCATTTCCTTGGCGCCCGAGGTGCTCTAACCTTAGAGAGACCGTGAGCGCACTACGTAAACAAAATAACGCTATGTCGACCAAACTGCATATCAAAAAAGGAGACACCGTCTACGTCAACGCCGGGGACAACAAAGGCCAGCAGGGCAAGGTGTTGGAAGTTTTAGTGGCCAAAAGCAGGGCTATTGTAGAGGGAGTTAACCTTGTCAGTAAGCGCACCAAACCCAATGCGGCAAATCCGCAGGGCGGGACAGTGAAAAAAGAGGCCGCTATCCATATCAGCAACCTGCAACCGGTTGACCCCAAGAGCGGCAAGCCTACCCGCGTGACCCGCAAACCCAATAGCAAGGGGAAACTCGTGCGCTATGCGGTAAAGTCGGGCGAAGAGATCAAGTAATCGAGAATCGAGCAGAAGACCAAGTTATGGCAACCTATACACCTACACTCAAAACCAAATACAAGGCGGAAATTGCTCCGGCCTTGATGAAGTCATTGGGCTACAAAAGCATCATGCAAGTGCCCAAGCTCCAAAAGATCGTCCTCAATCAGGGGATCGGGGCTGCGGTGGCTGATAAGAAACTGATCGAAGTGGCGCAGAACGAGCTCTCGGTGATCGCCGGACAACGCGCCATCCAGACCAAGTCGAAGAAAGACATCTCGAACTTCAAGCTCCGTAAGCAAATGCCCATCGGGGTGCGCGTAACGCTGCGCCGGGAGCGGATGTACGAATTCCTGGAACGGTTGGTGGCGGTTTCGTTGCCGCGTATTCGGGACTTTAAGGGGATCAGCGACAAGCTCGACGGGCAGGGGAATTACACCCTCGGGATCCAAGAGCATATCATCTTCCCGGAGATCGATATCGACAAGATCACCAAGCTGTTCGGGGTGGAAATTACATTTGTAACTTCGGCCAAGACAGACAAAGAGGCGTATGCGTTGCTCAAAGAGTTCGGCCTTCCGTTCAAACACAGTAAAACGAATAGCTAATCCCCCTTTTTGCAGAGGGCTGCATTATACAGAGATACCAGACTATGGCAAAAGAATCGATGAAAGCGCGCGAAGTAAAGCGTGCCAAACTGGTGGCCAAATATGCCGCTAAACGGAAGGCCTTGAAAGAGGCGGGCGATTATGCCGGGTTGGCCAAGTTGCCCAAGAATTCCAGCGCGGTGCGGTTGCATAACCGGTGCCAACTCACCGGAAGGCCCAAGGGATATATGCGCCAGTTCGGCATCAGCCGGATCCAGTTCCGCGAGATGGCTTCGGCGGGTTTGTTGCCCGGAGTTAAGAAAGCGAGCTGGTAATTTAGAGAGGGATACCTGTACACCGTATATACTACACACAAAAAAAGATCATGACAGATCCGATAGCAGACCTTCTGACACGCGTCAGAAACGCCGTGAAAGCCAACCACAAAGTGGTTGAAGCTCCCGGCTCGAAAATCAAGCAAGAGATCGTAAAGATTTTGCACGAACAGGGCTATATCCTTGCCTATAAGTTCGGTACGGATGAAAAGGGGTTTTCGACCATTAAAATCGCGTTGAAATACCACCCGAAGACCAAGACGCCGGCTATCAAAGCGTTGACCCGGGTCTCGCGGCCGGGCTTGCGGCAGTACCGCAGTGCGGCACAGATGCCCAGGGTGCAGAACGGCTTGGGGATCGCCATCGTGTCGACCTCCAAAGGGATCATGACAGACAAAAAAGCCCGCCAAGAGAATGTGGGGGGAGAGGTGCTTTGCTTCGTGTACTAAGTTGCACGCAAGGTATAGCCATTACATAAATTAGCAAGAGAAAGAAATCATGTCAAGAATTGGGAAAGCACCTGTAAACCTGCCAGCGGGCGTCAGCGTAACCATCGGTGACGGCAATCTGGTCAGCGTGAAAGGCCCTCTGGGTGAGCTGCGTCAGAAAGTCGATGCAGACATTACCGTACAAGTAGAGGGGACAGTGTTGAGCGTAACCAGGCCGACCGATCAGCCGCGGCATCGGTCCATGCACGGTTTGTATCGGGCATTGATCGCCAATATGGTACACGGGGTATCGACCGGCTACGAAATTAAGCAAGAGCTCATCGGGGTGGGGTTCAAGGCAGAGGTGAAGGGCTCTATTTTGGAGATGAACCTGGGCTACTCGCACGACATTCAGCTGATGCTGCCGGCAGAGGTCAAGGCCGAGGTGTTCCAAGAGAAAAAGGGAGCGCCCATTTTGACCCTCAAAAGCGCGGATAAACAGCTGATCGGACAAGTGGCCGCTAAGATACGTTCCCTGCGGAAGCCAGAACCGTATAAGGGTAAAGGTATCCGGTTCGTGGGCGAACAACTGCGGCGCAAGGCCGGGAAGTCGGCTAACTCCAAATAGGTAATACACATTCGTACAGAGAGCATTATATCATGGCACTGACAAAAATAGCGAGACGCGCACGGATCAAGATGCGTATTCGTAAAACCGTGAACGGCACGGCACAGGCTCCGCGGCTTACCGTGTTCCGGAGTAATAAGCAAATTTATGCCCAGGTGATCGACGATCTGTCGGGCAAGACCCTGGCGGCGGCTGGGTCGACGGATAAGGCTGTGGCTGAGCAGGTTGCCAAGGGGATGAACAAGACCCAGGTGGCGGCGCTGGTGGGCAAGGCAGTGGCAGAGAAGGCCAAGACGGCTGGGGTGAAGACCGTTTCGTTCGACCGGAACGGATACTTGTATCATGGCCGGGTCAAACAACTGGCCGATGCGGCGCGCGAGGGGGGATTGCAATTTTAATACATTAAAAACCAGACTATGTCGATCAACAACATAAAAAGAGTACGCACCAGCGATATCGAACTCAAGGACCGCTTGGTTAGTATTCAGCGGGTTACCAAGGTGACCAAAGGGGGACGGACGTTCAGCTTTTCGGCGATCGTAGTGGTGGGGAACGAGAACGGGATCGTGGGCTACGGGCTGGGGAAGGCGTCGGAAGTGACCTCGGCGATCGCCAAGGGAGTGGAAGATGCTAAGAAAAACTTGATCAAGGTGCCGATCTTGCGTGGGGGGACCATTCCGCACGAACAGGTGGCAAAGTTTAGCGGTTCGCGCGTGTTGTTGCGTCCGGCTTCGCCCGGTACCGGGGTGATCGCGGGGGGTGCCATGCGGGCCGTGCTGGAGAGCGTGGGGGTGAAGAACGTGTTGGCCAAGAGCAAGGGGTCGTCCAATCCGCACAACTTGGTCAAGGCTACGGTGGCGGCGCTCTCGGAGTTGCGCGATCCGGTGACAGTGGCGCAAGTGCGCGGGATTTCATTAACCAAGGTATTTAACGGGTAGTTACAGGTATGGCAAAAGTAAAAGTGACCCAAACCAAAAGCCGCATCGGGGCGACCAAGGTGCAAAAGGCTAACCTCGATGCACTGGGCTTGCGCAAGATGCACCAATGCGTCGAACACAACTCCACACCGGCTATCCGGGGGATGATAGATAAGGTCCGGCATTTGGTGATCATCGAAGAGGGGAAATAACGTTCATAGCGTTCTCGACTACGGGGGGCGAATACACTAATTTTAAGCGATACAAGCGATGGAACTACATACACTCAAACCTGCCAAAGGTTCGACACACAGCGATCGGCGTTTGGGCCGGGGTCAGGGTTCCGGTCGGGGCGGGACCTCGACGCGGGGACACAAGGGGGCGCAGTCGCGCTCGGGATACTCGCGCAAACGCGGGTTCGAAGGGGGGCAGATGCCGCTCCATCTGCGATTGCCCAAGTTCGGCTTTACACCCTTGAATAAGGTGGTGTATAAGACCGTGAACTTGAGTGCGTTGGAAATTTTGGTAGAGAAAACCAAGGTCGATAAGATCGGGCTGGCGGAACTTTCGGCGGCAGGCTTGGTTTCCAAGAATGCGGCGGTTAAGATTTTGGGGACGGGGAGTTTGACCAAGAAAGTAGAGGTGACGGCCCATGCCTTTTCCAAAACGGCGCAAGCGGCTATCGAAGCGGCTGGCGGATCGGGCGTTAAATTATAACCATAAGGGGCGCGACCCTTTGTGACAAGGGGCGAATTGTACCAAGCAGATGAAAAAACTAATCGAAACCATCCGAAACATCTTCAAGATCGAAGACCTCCGCAAGCGGATCCTCTATACGTTGGGCCTGTTGCTGATCTATCGCTTGGGGAGTTTTGTGGTGTTGCCGGGGATCAATCCCGTGGTGCTGGGCGGCTCGGGCTTGCGGGATCAGACGGAAGGGAGTGGGATATTGGGCCTGTTGGATATTTTCTCGGGAGGGGCTTTCTCCAATGCCTCTATTTTTGCGTTGGGGATCATGCCCTACATCTCGGCGTCGATCGTGATCCAGCTGTTGGGGATGGCTATCCCGTACTTTCAGAAAATGCAGAAAGAGGGCGAGAGCGGCAGAAGGAAGATGAACCAGTGGACTCGGTATTTGACCATCGTTCTTTTGTTGTTCCAGGGGCCGGTTTATTTGGTCAACTTGAACGCTACGCTCGACCCGTCGGTTTTTGTGTTGGGGGGGAGTAACCTGTGGTTCACTTTTTCGGCCACGATGATGCTTATCGCCGGGACCATGTTCGTGATGTGGCTGGGCGAGAAAATTACCGACAAGGGGATCGGGAACGGAGTTTCGCTGATCATTATGGTGGGGATCGTGGCGCGGTTGCCGCACGCGTTCCTGGCCGAGATGAACGCCCGGTTTACCACGGCGGGGGGCGGATTTGTGATGCTCATTGTGGAGTTGGTGTTGCTGTTCCTTATATTCATTGCGGCCATCGGGCTGGTGCAGGCCGTTCGGAAGATACCCGTGCAGTATGCCAAGCGGATCGTGGGCAACAAACAGTATGGAGGGGTGCGGCAATATATTCCGCTCAAGATCAATGCGGCGGGGGTGATGCCCATTATCTTTGCGCAGGCCTTTATGATGGTGCCGATGCTCTTCAGCAAGTTCGAGGCGACACAGGGCTTTGTGGCTACCTTCTCGAATATGTACGGCTTTTGGTATAACTTCACCTTCTTCGTTGTTGCTCACCTACTTTTACACGGCCATTACCATCAATACCAACCAGATGTCGGACGACATGAAGCGTAATGGAGGGTTCATTCCGGGGATCAAGCCCGGGAAGAAGACGGCCGAGTATTTGGATCAGGTGATGACGCGCATTACCTTGCCGGGGTCTATATTTTTGGGTTTCATTGCCATCTTGCCCGTGTTTGCGCATGGGATCGGGATCGACCAGCAGTTCGCGCTGTTCTATGGGGGGACTTCGCTCTTGATCTTGGTGGGAGTGGTGTTGGACACCTTGCAACAGATCGAGTCGCACTTGTTGCTGCGGCACTATGATGGCTTGATGAAGAGCGGTCGGCTCAAGGGGCGGCAGGGTTGATTTATAATGGGTGAGGTGTGCTATACTTGTGCGTATGTGCTGCTGTGTACAAAGGAGAAAAAGGTTCTTTACCATATATGAATGATATACCTTAAAACCAAAGAGGAGATCGAATTGCTCCGGCAAAACAACCAACTCGTCAGCCGAACCCTGGCCCTTGTGGGGCAACACATTCGGCCGGGAGTTACCACAGAGGAGTTGGATGCCATAGCCGAAGCCTATTTACAGGCGCATGGGGCAGTTTCCGGGTTTAAAGGTTACGGGGGATTTCCGGCATCGTTCTGCACATCGGTCAACGAGCAGGTCGTACACGGGATCCCGTCGGATTATCGGCTGCAAGAGGGAGACATCCTGTCTGTGGATTGCGGCGCATTTATGAACGGTTTTCATGGCGACTCGGCCTACACCTTTGCGGTGGGGCGGGTGGCTCCCGATGTTCGGAAGCTGCTGGAAGTGACCAAAGAAGCCCTTTATAAAGGTGTTGCACAAGCCCGAGTGGGCAATCGCGTGGGCGATATTTCCCACGCTGTCCAGCAGTATGCCCAAGCGGGTGGAATGACCGTCGTACGCGAGATGGTCGGCCACGGCATAGGGCGCGCCTTGCACGAAGTGACGAAGATGATATCCGGAACCCTGCTGCGGGAGGGAATGGTGCTCTGCATAGAGCCCATGATCAACCTGGGTACCCGTAACGTAGTCTTTGAACGAGACGGTTGGACAGTCAGAACCGCCGACCGTCGCCCTTCGGCCCACTTTGAGTTTGCGGTGGCCATTACCGCCGCCGGGCCCGATCCGCTCACCACGTTTGAGTATATCGAAGAGGGTCTGCCCATATAGGCCGGCCGACACAGTTAAACCAAACCAAGGGGCGAACTAATTTTTTTTAACCGAACCGAGGGGGCGAACTAATTTTTTAACCGATGGCCAAACAGACCGCGATCGAAAAAGACGGCATCATCCTGGAGGCATTGTCCAATGCCATGTTCCGGGTGGAGCTCGATAACGGGCACGTGATCACGGCCCACATTTCGGGAAAGATGCGGATGCACTACATCAAGATCTTGCCCGGAGACAAGGTAAAGGTCGAAATGTCGCCCTATGATTTGAGCAAAGGTCGGATATCGTTCCGATACAAGTAAAAACGCACCAACACCATGAAGGTTAGAGCATCCATCAAAAAACGCAGCGAAGACTGCAAGATCGTTAAACGCAAGGGGCGTTTGTATGTCATTTGCAAGAAAAACCCTAAGCTCAAGATGAGACAGGGTTGATTTTATTTTTGAACTAAACAGACACACACCATAATATGGCACGTATAGTCGGAGTCGACCTACCAAAAAATAAACGGGGCGTTATCGGCCTCACCTACATCTATGGCATCGGGCGCAGTACGGCGGCCTTGATCCTCCAAAAGGCCGGAGTAGAGCAAGATGTCAAGGTAAAAGATTGGAACGACGATCAAGTCGGAAAGATCCGGAACGTTATTGCCGCCGAGGGGATCAGAGTAGAGGGCGAATTGCGTTCGACCGTTCAGCTCAATATCAAGCGATTGATGGATATCGGGTGCTACCGGGGGATCCGGCATCGCCTTGGTTTGCCTACTCGTGGGCAGAGCACCAAGAACAATGCCCGCACGCGGAAAGGGCGCAGGAAGACCGTGGCCAATAAGAAAAAGGTTACCAAGTAGTACTCTCCTCTGACGGGGGGTATGTACTCTGCGGGAGCAAATAATTAAGTAAATACAAAGCAGTCAGCATACAATGGCAAAAAAGACAGGATCAGCCAAGAAAAAAGTCGTTAAGGTGGATGCCTTGGGGCAGGCCCATGTGCACTCTACGTTTAACAACGTGATCGTTACCCTGACCAACGGACAGGGGCAGGTCATCAGTTGGAGTTCCGCCGGGAAAATGGGCTTCCGGGGGTCGAAGAAGAACACCCCGTATGCGGCTCAAACCGCCGCGCAGGATTGCGCCAAGGTGGCTTACGACTTGGGTTTGCGCAAAGTCAAGGTCTATGTCAAAGGGCCGGGTTCGGGCCGGGAGTCGGCTATTCGGACCATTAACGGCGCGGGGATCGAAGTGACAGAGATCGTAGACGTTACGCCGCTGCCGCACAATGGCTGTCGGCCGCCCAAAAGACGACGGGTGTGATCCGCGTTTTGGGGCCAATGGAGTGTCTATTTTTAAGGAATAATTAGCAAGTAACAGCAGAAAAATGGCAAGATATACAGGACCACGGTCGAAAATCGCACGGAAATTCGGCGAACCTATCTTCGGGGCTGATAAGGCGTTCGAGAAAAAGAACTATCCTCCGGGACAGCATGGCCAAAACCGGCGGCGTAAGAAAGTATCCGAATATGGCGTCCAGCTCAAAGAGAAGCAAAAGGTCAAAGCCATGTACGGGATGCTCGAAAAGCAGTTCCGGCGCACCTACGAGCAGGCCGCTCGGGCAGGGGGGGTAACGGGCGAAGTGTTGCTCCAGTTGTTGGAGAGCCGTTTGGACAACGTGGTCTATCGCATGGGTGTGGCGCCTACGCGGGCGGCGGCGCGGCAACTGGTTTCGCACCGCCACATTACCGTGGGGGGCGAGGTGGTCAATATCCCGTCGTATTCGCTCAGGGCGGGCGAAATTGTGGCTGTGCGCGAGAAATCAAAATCGCTCGAAGTCATTCAGGGGGCAGTGACCTCGGGGGCGCGGAGTAAATTCTCGTGGTTGGAGTGGGATGCGGCCAAGTTAGAGGGCCGGTTCCTGCAAAAGCCTGATCGCGAGGAAATTCCCGAGCCGATCAACGAGCAGCTGATCGTCGAATTGTACTCGAAATAGGACTTCGGCATTGGCATAGGCCCCAGGGCCTGTGCCAATGCGCGCAGGCCAGACACAGACACATACCAGTAGTAATCAATACCAAAACATCGAGGAGCACAACACTATGGCTATATTAGCTTTCCAAAAGCCCGACAAAGTGATTATGCTCGATTCCACGGCTTCGTACGGACGCTTTGAGTTCCGTCCGCTTGAGCCTGGATTCGGGATTACGGTGGGGAATGCCCTTCGTCGTATACTGCTCTCGTCGCTCGAAGGATATGCTTTTACTTCGGTCAAAGCTACGGGCGTGGACCACGAATTTGCCTCTATCCCCGGCGTGATGGAGGAGATGATCGAGATCATCTTGAACCTCAAACAAGTGCGTTTGGTGCGCACCGTAGAGAACGTCGACAGTGAAAAGGTTACCGTCAATGTTACGGGGGTGAGCGAACTGACGGCGGGCTACCTGTCCAATTTTATGAGCAGCTTCAAAGTCTTGAACCCCGATCTGGTCATTTGCCGCTTGGAGCCCAATGTGAAGTTCAGCCTGGAACTTACCATCGGCAAGGGGCGCGGGTATGTCCCGGCAGAGGAGAACCGTCCGGCCGAAGGGGTTGTGGGGGTGCTGCCTATCGACTCCATTCACACGCCGATCAAGAACGTCAAGTATGCCGTAGAGAACTACCGCGTAGAGCAGAAGACCGACTACGAGAAGTTGACCATCGAGATCACCACCGATGGTTCGATCCATCCCAAGGAGGCCCTGAAAGAGGCGGCTAAGATCTTGATCTTCCACTTCATGCTCTTTTCGGATGAAAAGATCACGCTGGAGACCGAAGAGAAGGCATCGGCCGAGGAGTTCGACGAGGATATCCTGCACATGCGCCAGCTGTTGAAGACCAAGCTCACCGAACAAGACCTTTCGGTGCGGGCCTTGAATTGCCTGAAGGCGGCAGAGGTAGAGACCTTGGGCGACCTGGTGCGGTTCCAGCGGGGGGACTTGCTGAAGTTCAGGAATTTCGGTAAGAAATCCTTGTCGGAGTTGGATGAGTTGCTGGAGAACCTGAACCTGGACTTCGGCATGGACGTGGCCAAATACAAATTGGATAAAGAATAAGAGACAGACATGAGACACAATAAGACCGTAAACCACTTGGGCCGGCAGGCCTCGCACCGTAAGGCTTTGATGGCTAATATGGCCGCGTCGCTGATCGTACACAAGCGTATTCGTACCACCGTGGCCAAGGCAAAGGCCTTGAGGATGTATGTGGAGCCGCTGATCACTAAATCAAAGGACGATTCGACCCATTCGCGCCGCACGGTGTTCAGTTATTTGAAGAACAAAGAGGCTGTTACCGAGCTGTTTCGCACCGTGGCGCCCAGGATCGCGGATCGGCCGGGGGGTTATACCCGGATCCTGAAGACCGGCTTCCGGCCGGGGGATACGGCGGAAGTTTGCTTTATCGAGCTGGTCGATTTCAACGCAGAGTACACCATGAACGGGGCCTCTTCTGGGGGGGATAGATCTGCGTCTAAGAAAGGTCGGACCCGGCGGGCGGGTTCAAGCTCGACTGCTAAGGCTCCTGCTGCTCCTGTTGCTCAAGAAGTTGTGGCGGCAGAGGCTGCTCCGGCAGAAGAGGTTCAGGCAGAAGAGGCTCCGGCTGTGGTCGAACAAGAAGAGAAATCAGCAGAATAACACACCAACAAACAGTATGGAACAGATCATTAGCGTACACGCCCGGGAGATCATCGACTCGCGCGGGAATCCGACCATCGAGGTCGAAGTATTGACAGCCGGTGGGGCTTTTGGGCGCGCGGCGGTGCCGTCGGGGGCATCGACCGGAGAGAACGAGGCGCTTGAGTTGCGAGATGGCGACAAGGGACGGTTTTTGGGGAAAGGTGTGTTGAAAGCAGTGCAGAATGTCAACGAGGTGATTGCCAAAGAGGTAGTGGGAATGTTGGTGACCGATCAGGTGGGGATCGACAAGATGATGATCGCACTGGACGGGACGCCGACCAAGAGTAAATTGGGGGCGAATGCCATTTTGGGCGTTTCGTTGGCGGTGGCCAAGGCGGCGGCGGATTACATGGGTATGCCGCTCTATCGCTATATCGGGGGAGCGAATGCCAAGACGTTGCCCGTGCCGATGATGAACATCATCAACGGAGGTTCGCACTCGGACGCGCCTATTGCGTTCCAGGAGTTTATGATCCGCCCGGTGGGGGCGCCGTCGTTCCGAGAGGGCTTGCGGATGGGCGCGGAAGTGTTCCACGCCTTGAAAAAGGTGTTGCACGACAGGGGCTTGAGCACTGCCGTGGGCGACGAAGGGGGATTTGCTCCGGCCTTGAACGGCACGGAAGATGCCTTGGAGTCTATTATTCAGGCTATTAAGAACGCCGGGTACAAGCCGGGTCGCAAGGAAGACGGGGGAGATGTCTCGATTGGCTTGGACTGCGCCTCTTCGGAATTCTTCAAGGGTGGAGTCTATGATTACACCTTGTTCGAGGGAGAGAAAGGAGCTAAACGGACGCCGGAACAACAGGTGGCTTACCTGGCTGAGTTGGTGGCCAAGTACCCGATCGACTCGATCGAAGACGGGATGGGCGAGAACGACTGGGACGGCTGGAAGAAGCTCACGGAGGTGCTGGGCGACAAGTGCCAATTGGTTGGAGATGACCTGTTTGTGACCAATGTGGAGTTCCTGCGCAAGGGGATCGAAATGGGGTGCGCGAACTCTATTTTGATCAAGGTGAACCAAATTGGGAGTTTGACGGAGACTTTGGATGCCATCGAAATGGCACACCGGGCGGGGTACACATCGGTGACCTCGCACCGTTCGGGCGAGACGGAGGATGCTACGATCGCGGATATTGCCGTGGCTACCAATTCGGGTCAGATCAAGACGGGGTCTATGTCGCGTTCGGATCGGATGGCCAAGTACAACCAACTGCTTCGCATCGAAGAGGAGTTGGGGGATGAGGCCATTTACGGATATACCAAGGTGTATCGGGTTAAATAGTTGACCTGCTGTAAAGTAGTACACTATTTGTAACTGAGTATAATTTGGGTCAAGAGCCGATGCGGCTCTTGACCCAAATTTGTTTAATGCCTTTTCCTTTCCGCCTTTTTCCTTTCCCCTTTTCCGTTTTTTTTTAGTTTGCGTGTACTGCGCTCCGCAGCCGCGCGGGCTGGTGCGTGCCGCACACGCAATTGGGCTTGCGCTCTGTCTACCGCGTTCCTGCGGAACTCGGCTCGATGTAAGTGGGAAGCCGCTTATGTGAGTAAACTCACACCGCTTATCCCACTTTCATCGCCCCTACCCAGCTGCGCTGGGTAGCAGAGCGAATAACCCC
>QMCD01001807.1_pt1 | contig 12802 bp, 11 predicted proteins | sample 1821841 | NCBI WGS metagenome assembly QMCD01 (sample SAMN01991225, study PRJNA193472) | Termite gut metagenome, whole genome shotgun sequencing project. | isolation source: worker | host: Macrotermes natalensis | reverse complement strand
AACAGGATTGCCGATAAATCCATGGAAAGGTTATTTCCTAATTTTACCGGATTGATACGGATGATTTTAAATACCGCATCATAAATTTTTTCTATCACCGTGAATCGCTTCAAATAGTGCGGATACAGCCCATTTTTATGCGGCTTAATCTGCTTATAAAGAAATAAGCCGACGATCAGCAATCCAACTATTATTTTGAGAATCAAATCAAAGAGTGTGGTTAAAAAACCGTATGGAGTGGGATGGGGAAGGACGGCCTATGTCGCCTTTGTGGGATTCATGTAATATTTATATTTGGTTAAGCAGAATTTACATCCTGCACTGAATGTCATCCCTTCGGGATTTTAACGACATTACTTTATATTACCGTGTGCACTTCCGGCGGAGGCGGAGGCAGCAACATTTCGTCTGATGCGCCTATGCTACGATTGCCCACGCTGACTGATGCCGATACCCATTTGAAAAATTGCCGGAATGATGCTCCGTCGGTAGTGTCCAGATTCACGATTTTATCCGTAAACTGCTTCACGTTTTCCGTGCGGGGCGTAGATCCGACAAGGCAAACGACAATACTTCCAAAATGCCGCTGCCGGACTTTGGCTACGGCTTCTTTAAAAGTCTGCGCATCGGAAGCCCTGCCGTCACACATGACAAACAGCAGCGGCATCCAGTCGCCTTTTTGCTCCGGAGTGCTTTGCAATACTTCGGAGTCGACCTTTTTACACACAAAATCCAACGCTTCGCCCAGATGTGTGCCTGCGGCTTCGGGCTGCGGAATGGTTGGGATTTGCATATTTTCAAGTTCCGTAAGCGGTAAAATCTGTTCGGGCGAACGGTTAAAGGTTATCACGCTCAAATGTACCGATTCAAGGGCAAAGGGGTCTTGTCGCAACGAGGAAACCATTGTCTCCAAGCCAACTTTGATTGCTTCGATCGGCTCGCCGCGCATCGCTCCCGATGTCTGAATTAAAATATATACGGGTAATCGTCTCATTTTCCAATTTTATTGTCCGCTGTTAAAATTATTCCAAAGCAGGATTACGCCCTGCATCAGATAATGTCATCCCTTCGGGTAAGTTCCAACGGGACGACATTATATAATAAATCCTACCTAAACGATATTTGATTTCTTATTACCGTTTTTATACCACAATATTCACTTCCGGCGGAGGCGGAGGCAATTCTCCCAACCCTGCCATGTCATTACCGCTATCCACCTTCTGGCTACCGGTACTGACCGAAGCCGAAACCCATTTGAAGAAGGCTTTGATAGTTGAGCTGTCGGCTGTATCCAACTGTACGACACATTCGGTAATTTGTTTCAGTACGCCGGTATCAGCTCCCTGTCCTGCGGCGCAGGCTACAACCATACCCACTTTGCGCCTACGAAATTCCGCCAGTCCGCTTTGCCAGTTATCCGTCGGACCGCCGTCAGTCATAATAAACACCAACGGCTTCCAGTCGCCTTTCACTTCGGCAGTAGTTTTGGCTACTTCGTTGTCAATTTTATTGGCAAGCAATGACAGGGCATCGCCTAATGCCGTGGTTCCGCCTGCCTGAATAGAGGGCATTTGAAATGCGGTCAATTCCGTAAGCGGCACAAGCTGTTTGGCGCTGCTGTCGAATGTTATTACGCTTAGATAAGCGGTTTCGAGCGCATACGGGTCTTGCCGCAACGCACTTACTAATGTCTGCACGCCGGTTTCAACAGCGGCGATTGGTTCGCCCATCATTGAGCCGGAGGTGTCGAGCACCAAATATACAGGAAGTCTTCTTGCCATGAGTTTGTGCTTTAATTATAAATACGATTTTACTATTCTGGCGGCAGTTTCGCACAAGTTATTATCTTCGGCAGGGTCGCCGATTGCGTGGAATTTCCACTCTCCGTCTTTTTTGTACAGTTTACCCATGATAATAGCTCTTTTGCCTGCATACTGGCGTTCTGCCGACACGTTGTAGGAGGCAAATACCGATTTTACTTTGGCAGGCGTACCTTCGTACATACGGATTTTAGCGTATGGAATTTGCGAAAAGTCCTCTTTTCCTACGTTGTTCAGGAAGAAGAATATCTGTGCGACATTGCTGTTTATTTTCGACAAATCAACGGTAATGATTTCATTGTCCAAGCCGTCGTCGCCACCTTTGTCTCCTTCAAGATCATCGCCCGAATGATGCAGCGCGCCGTCGTTGGTATCTAACTTGCCTTGCGGCATTCCGTAGTGCGCCAAAAAATCGGGTTTATATAAAGGAGAATAGATATGGTCGCACAATTTGTTGTTATTGTCAATCAATATGCAGCTTAAATCCAAATCCACGTCAACCGTTTTAGTAACCGTTTTCTTGCCGAAACCTAAAAAACCGGATTCTTCAACCTGCATTTCTATTGCGCCCCAATTGACGCCAACGCAAAACTCGGTCAGTTTGCTACCGTCGGATTTTTCGAGGTTAATCCGTTGACCTTTTTCTAATTTTTTACCTAAATCAATAGCCATAATCGTTTTATTTTTAATTAGTGTTGTGTTAATTATAAACAGTTCGAAAGGTCAAAAGGGCGAAACAGTTTCCCGGTGTCTCTTTTCGCCCTTTCGTACCTTCGTGCTCTGTATAACAGAATATTTCACCGTTAACAGAAGTATCAGTTATACTTATTCAAATACGTCTCCAACCCGTCTTTTTGACCTACGCCTACGGCTTCAAATTTCCATTCGCCGTTGCGTTTGTAAATCCGTCCGAATTCGACTGCAGTTTCTACCGAAAAATCTTCGTCCAATTCGTATTTCAACATCTCTTCGTTGTTATCGGGATTGTATATCCGGATAAATGAGTTGCGAACCTGTCCGAAATTCTGCCGACGTTCTTCCGCCTTGTGAATAGTTACGACGATACAGATTTCGGCAACACCGGGGTTCGCTTTCGACAAATCCACTTTGATGCTTTCGTCGTCGCCGTCGCCGTCACCGGTTAGATTGTCACCGGTATGTTCTACTGCTCCGTCGGGCGATTTCAGGTTGTTGTAAAATACGAAATAGTCATCGGACAGCAGTTTTTTATTTTCTCCGAGAATAAACACCGAAGAATCAAGGTCAAAATCCTGACCGGTACTCGATGAGTTAGCATCCCAACCCAAACCGATTACAAATTTCGGGAGGGAAAGATTTGCCCGTCCGCCTTTTTCTAAATTGATAGCCATATTTTTAAAATTAATTTAAACGTGAAGGCACGAAAGAGCGAAGGCACGAAAAACTTCATTCGTTTCTTTTCGTGCATTCGCGCCTTCGTTCTTTCGTACTATTTTTATTAAACATATTTATCTACAAAATACTGTAATCCGCCTTTGTGTCCGACACCCATCGCTTCAAATTTCCATTCTCCGCTTCTTTTGTACAAGCGTCCGAATTCGACTGCCGTTTCAACGGAGAAGTCTTCGTCTAACTCATATTTGGCGATTTCCTCGTTGTTTTGCGCGTTATAAATACGGATAAACGAGTTGCGAACCTGTCCGAAATTTTGCTTGCGCGTTTCGTAATCGTGAATGGTTACCGTAAAAATAATTTCCTGAATTTTTGCGTCTACTTTACTCAAATCCACCGTTAACGTTTCATCGTCGCCGTCGCCGCTATTACGTCCGGACGTATCGTCACCGGAAGATTCGACAGCGCCGTCGGGAGAGACCGGATTATTATAAAATACAAAAAATTCGTCCTGCGGAAGTTTTTTGTCTGCTCCAAGCATAAACGCCGAAGCGTCAAGGTCAAAATCAAAACCTGTACCTTCATTCGGATCCCAGCCCAAACCAACTCCTACTTTTGAAAGCCCGATTTCAATGCGCTGTCCTTTTGTTAAATTGATTGCCATAATTTTTTAGTCCATTAAAATTATATACTAAATTTCATTTATTTTTTATATTATGCCTCTTTTTTGCGAAGTAAAAGCATTTGAATACGGCATGAAAAGATTTTACAAGTTTACTATATTTTTTTCAGATTACCTACATAAGTCCGGTAAAAATCAGGGAAACCGCATCAAAAAAAGATATAATTTTTTGATGCGGTTGTCCTGTATAAACACAAAGGCACAAAGGACACGAAGTGGTGTTTATTTTTGTGGACTTCATGTCTTTGTGTTTACTATTTCTCGTTAAGGGGTAATATGGTCGATAAGCATTATAACTGTTTTCAATTATTGGCTGGTTACAATAATGTAAACTGATTTTAAAAACATATTTATGAATAGCCTGTCCGGTTAAACACGGAGTGTGATTCCGCCTAAACTCCACCGCGTCCTCCAAAATTTTGTCGTTGAGGGCGGTTTTCCGTCTGCTCTTTACCCGATTCTTTTCCTAAAGTATTGATGCGGTATACAAAGTGAACCATGAAGTAGCTGCCCAAGGTGTTGTATTCGGTATCGTTTATTGTTTCGCCGCTGATGGTACGGGTCGGACTACTGCCTTGCTGCTGGAGGATGTCATAAACTTTAAGACGAACGGTAGCGGCGTTATTTTTCAGAAAATTCTTGGAAACCTGCGCGTTCCACATCACATTGTTCCGGTTAAATCCGTTTGTGTATCCGGTAAAGATGCGCCAGTTAACATCGGTGGAGAAAAACATATTCCACGGCAGGTTAATGTTGGTATTTCCTCCAAACGCGTAGTCGGTTGTCTCGCGATTACTATTCTTGCGGATGCTGTTTTGCGCAAGCGTATAATTAACGGATGCGTTGAGGGTAATGTCCAACAGGTCAATACGAAAAACGCCCGACAGTCTCTCTCTTAAATTAAACGTATGCGTAGTGCTTCTGACAACATCGCCCCAGTTTTCGCTGATGAGCGACACGTCATCGGCATAGCCGGCATTGGTAGTGGATGATACGGTAATTTTACGGTAAGGAAGCGGCGAACTGAATGTAAAGAAAGCGCCGGCGTTCCAGTTCCCGTTCACATTGTTCATACGCGAATCCTTGCCTCCGGTTTCAGTATCGTAATTTACCTGCCGCGTTACGGCGTTCATCGTGTTACTGAAATCGGCATTTACGGAATAGCTGCGCTGCGATTCGCTCACGAAATTGCTGTATCTTAACGTAACCGTATGCCGGAAGGACGGTTTCAAACCGGAATTCCCGAATTGCCGGTTGAGTGGATCACTGATGTCGATAACTTCCTGCAAGTATTCAACATTGGGCGCGCTGCTCTGCCCGCGATATCTTAGCATAATCATCTCCTGCTTGGAAAAACGATAACGCAAACGCAGGTTAGGCGAAAAATTTACCACAGTGGTGTCCTTACCCTTCCCGGTATTCAGCCCTACGGTTGTTTCGCTTTGGGATGATTGCGGTTCGACTAAGAAGCCCACGTTGTAGTTAAACTTGGCATGTTGTCCCTGCAAGTTGGTCTCAATCTGATGCGTGTTGTATTGGTTTTTCACCTTGTTACTCAACGTATCAATGTAAATTTCACGTTCTTCGTCATCATACACAAACGCGCTTGACGCCGAATTTCGCTGTTGAAACGTATACCGTAATTGCAGTCGGTAGTTAGTAGAGAGCGGTTCCGTGTAAGACCCTTGCAGGCGATAGGTAAGACCGTTGTTGCTTTTATCCGTGTACCGGCTGGTCGACGCCAGGCTGTCTATCTCCTCCAGTTCATTGTAAAAAAGCTCTTTCGAATCGGAATAGTTGTCCGATTCGTTATTCCTGTAATCCATACGGGCAGAGAGGGAAAAATTCCGTCCTTTTTTATTCAGCTTGCGGGTGTACTGCAGGTTTCCGCCAAAAGCCAGGTTATCTCCATCCGCCAACGTGTTTGATGTATTATGGTTTACGGGCTTTCGCAAGTTGTTTGTAGTGCGCGAACTTCCATCACTTAACGATTTGGTATGCGCATACGTTAAATTAGGGCGGAAGATAATGGTCGTCATGGAGTCGGGCTTCCATTCCAGGCGGAAATTAACTCCTATGTTATCGCTTTTTCTCCGGGAAGAAGAGGTGTCGGCACGATAAGACGAACCTGCTTGCAGGCGTGTTTCCGAATTGCGTTTCACCTTTGCATCATTATCCGAATGTCCATATTGAACATTTCCTCCCAATTCAACATTGTCATAATTTTGTGCAAAAGTGGCTCCCAGTATGCTCGACGAGGTAATTCCCGCACCGGCATTTCCTTTTACTCCGAATCCGGAATCTCCAAATTCCGAAAACCCCTGATTATTGGTATTGTTGGCAGAAGCAATGACCGAAAGGTTGGTATTTTCCTGAAAACGGTTAATCATTCCGCCTGCCTCGTATCTCATATCATCTTGCGTACCGTTTAGTTTACTTCCCGCACCGGCAAGCACATTCCCAAACCAGCCCTGTTTCATTCCTTTTTTTACGGAAAGGTCAAGTACGGTCTCTTCTTCGTCATCGTCCATTCCCGTCAGGCGGGCATTGTCGCTTTGACGGTCGTATGTTTTCACCTTTTCCACCATATTGGCAGGCAGATTTTTCAAAGCCACCTGCGGATCATCGGTAAAGAATTCTTTTCCGTCTACCATGATTTTTTTGATCTCCTTCCCGTTAACATAGAGCTTCCCGTCTTCCTTGATTTCGGCTCCGGGCAGCTTTTTGACCAGCTCTTCCAGTGCAGCTCCCTCGGCAACCCGGAAGGCGGAGGCGCTAAATACGGTCGTGTCTTCATTTACAATAACTGGAATGGCTTCTGCAACAACGACCGCCTCTCCCAGCAGGACGGCATCCATATTCATGGTGACTCTTCCTACATTGATATTCTCGGACTTTATGTCGAACTTTTTATCAATTGTCTCGTATCCCACAAAAGACATCCGCAGGAAATAATTTCCCGGAGTTATATCCGATGAAATGGAAAAACTGCCATCGTCTCCAGTGATAGTTCCTATGACATACGTGCTGTCTGGCAATGAAAAGAGCTGAATATTAGCATACGACATGGGAAGATGGTCATTCCCGTCTAAAATTTTCCCCAATATGGAAATGGTGTTTTTTTGTGCAAATGCAACTGCCGGAATGAGTAATAACAGGGATAAAAATACTTTTCTCATAAAAAATTAAAAGTTAAACGAAAAACTGAATGAAGAAATTCTGCCGCTACCGTCTTTGAACAGCGTGGTCAGCCCGTAGTAATAACCCGCGTTGATGCTGAATGTGTTAGCCAAACGAAGGGAAGCGCCTGCCGTTAGTCCCGCCTGGCTGGTGTTGAGGGCAGACGTAGTGTTAGTATTGTCGGTCGAATGTAGAATCTGTTCATAACGAACGCCGCCGAAAATGCTCATCCCGATCCATTCCTGCTGAAAAAGCTGGTATCCTACCGTAACAGGCACGGCAATTGAAGTCGTTTTAACGCGGTAAGAACTCTGGTATTTGTATTCACCCCATTTTACGCTGATTTCGGGTTTGACGTATGCTCTTTCTTTGTAAAAATAGTAGACGTATCCGGTTCCCGCAAATCCGGAATAGCTCGTCTGTCCGTTGATATTATGAAGCTCTACGCCGCCATGGGCGTTTCGTAACAGTTGTTGTATAACCTCCTGTGATGTAGGGCTTTTCGCATACAATCCGAGCGAAAACAGGCATACGGCGATGAATAGTATTTTTTTTGTCATTTCTTTATACGAATTTTAAAAACTGTTTTTGATTGATTTGAAAGACTCGGCATCATTTCAATATGAAAACTGCCCCTTGTTCTCAACACATTAAAGATTTTTAGAATTGTTCATGATTTTACCTGTTATTATTCTAAGTAGTTTGTTACACATCCTTTTCTTTCAAATAAAAAAGGTCAGAGTGTCAAAGAACGTCAAATTTGAATCGCGGTCGTAAAATTGGCAAAAAAAATTTATATATGCGCATAAAAAAAGGGAGAATTATTTCTCCCAATCAATAATAAAGTAGAAAAAAGATTAAATCAAATGTGTATAAATCTGTGTTGTATCGAGTTTGCTATGCCCCAAAAATAGGGCGATATTTTCGATATTCATACCGTTTTGCAACAGGTGGGTGGCTATGGAATGTCGCAGGATATGAGGATAGAGGCGTTTTGCTTTTATCTCCTCATCACCGCAGATGCTTTGCAGGTGTTTAAGTTTATTGTTAATAGTATTTGGCAGTTCGCAGATGAACAGGCGGCTATGATTTAATTTCATCCGGTGGCGGAAGTTATAAATATAATCCTGTAAATCCCTGTAAACACCTTCGCTCATTGGTATAACGCGGTCTTTGTAGTTTTTTCCCTGCCTTACAAAAATAGTTTTTCGGTCAAAATCAACGTCTTGTATTTGCAAGTTAAAACCCTCTGAAAGGCGTAAACCGCAAGCATAGAGTAAAGCAAAAATAAGTTTGAGTTCATACTGTTTTGCCTGCCTCTCTTCAAAATGGAAATAAGGGTAAGCGTTGGGTATGCTACTGTAAAGCGTTTTAATTTCCTGTTGTGTAAATACTTCTATTTTTCCTATACGTTCCTGTTCATCTATTTTTATCCGTCGGTTGGTAGGAACAGGGGCGTTTGTCATTCCCCACTGATGGAGAAACTCTAAGAGCCTGTCAATAGCAAAAAAGTGACCATTCAAAGAACTTGAATTTAACACTCTTTTTTTATGATACTTGTGTGGGCGAAATTCCAAATAATTCTGATAATCAGTTATCAATCTTTGCGTAAGCCTGTCTATACTTTGTATTTGTTTATTTTCAAGCCATTCAAAAAAATCACTGATGTAAAATTTGTGATTATATCCTACATTGGCAGAGAAACCGAGCGTATCAAGCCAAGAGAGATATTCCGCTAATATTGTTTTGTGCGCGCTGTTCATTTCAAAAGGGGTGTAATTTGTTAATATCGTCCGTTAAGCCCTCTAAGTTATTGATTACATATCTTTGGGTGCAGAAGATATGGCGATGCCCCGCCAAATATTGGGCTTTGCGTAATCCTTGTGTTTTTATCCAGTAAGTGATGACTGAAGCGCGCACCTGTTTAAAATTCAGAAATTGCCGGTCTATACTTTTCACCTGCTTTACAAGCGGTTTAAACACGTTCATCAACTCATTCTTTGCCGTTGCTTTTTTACCAACGGCAGGCAGCGATACAAAGAGCTTGTTTGTTTCGCTGCTGTGATGTTCCAGTAATTTCGGGCGTATATTCTGCAAATAGTGCATAAACAAGCCCATTTGAGTGGCTTTTAATGGTATAACTCTTTGATTGCCTAATCTTCCGCCTTGTATCCTTAACGTAGCTTTCATTAAATCAAGGTCGTTTAGTTCTATTTTGTTTATTTCGCCTGTCATTAATCCCTGATTAACTAAAACGCTTAATATAACCGCGTTGCGTTCTCTTTGCAAGATAGATTGTTGCCGTAACTGCTCATAGCGGGGCTGGTTGTTTTCGTAGTTTCTCACCAAAAGCAGGTAGTAATTATCAAAAAGCGTATCCAGTTCTTCGGGCGTATAGATTTTATGCAATTCTCTTTTTTGGGTTCCGCGTATCTTAATGAGTGAACAGGGGTTTGTGGTTATTTGCTCACTTTGGTAGAGATGCGTAAAATAATGATTCAGAACGCCAATGTATCTTTGGCGCGTGATGTTTTGTATCTTACGGCTATTCTTTAAGTGTTCCAAATAGCGCAACATATCGGGTTTAGTTATCTGTATCTCTTCTTTCCCAACCCATTGTAAAAAGCGTTCCGCTTGTTTTATATAACTATCAATTGAGCTAACAGCAAAATTTTTCTCTTCCAGATATTTTATAAATGCTTGTTTATTCATTTTATTGATTTTCTTTTTTAGTTGTTGTCTTACTTGTTTTACGCTTACTTTCAGCGGCTTGCGTGTCGGTTTGCGGGGTTTGTCCTACTGTCCCGCTTTTCTGTGCCGGCTCTTGCTGTTCCTCTTCCAAAGCAACAGAAACAGGTGCAGAAGAAACAGGCTCGGCGCATTGTTTTTCGTGTTCCGCCTTAATAGTTTCAAGGGTTTGTTGTAAGGCTTTTTCAATGCTGTTATTTAATGTGCTGTTTTCTCCCATATTGGTAATTTTGTACTGATAGCCTTCGCGGTATTTATTCCCGCCCACCACCTGGATATACTGAAACAGGGTAAGTTCCTGCAAGTATCGGTTTAAGGTGCGCGGGTGGATGCGCTTTGCCTTGCGCACGTCAAGGGCGGTAAATTGGGCAGTTTGGGCTTGGGAAAGGAACTTTTGCAGCCAGTTATAAAAACCTCTTGCGTTGGTGCTTAGCTCATCAGCGCGGCGAAAGAGAGAGGTTTTAAGCAAAGAAAATGCCAATTCAATATCTTCGGGGTGGGTTTTAATTATTACTTCGCCGGTGGCTGTATTGGTTACCGTTTCCCTTTGGTATTGGTTAAAGTAAGTAATCGCATCTATAAAATTGAGCAGTAGCAAAAGCGTTTTGCGCGGGTGTGGCAGGTCATCGGGCAGGTTGATAAGAGGCGCAAAAGGATTAATAATACCTGTGCCTTTGAGCGAAGCGATAACACACTGTAATCGCCTTTGCGTGGCTGCAATATCGCTTTGATTGATTAAACCGGCTTTGCACTTCTTTTGATACTCCATAATACTAATATCCTGCGCGTGGCTGTGGTTCAGGTGCAGGCAAAGAAACGGCAGGCTTAACTGCTCGTAGTTTTTATCGGAGTAGGCGCAGGCGATTAAACAGAGCTTGCCCGCCACCTCGAAAGTGGTACTGTGTAACATCCCGTCCTTATCCTTTGTGGCGCGTGTCTTTATTAATTTACCGTGTGTTTGGAGCGTGGAAAGGGGCGTTAGCATCTCATTTGTCCATTCTAAATCTTCTATAAACAGGGCTTTGCCATCTATTTGCCTGCTGTCGAAGTAATACAGGGCGTTATCGCTTATTTGAGTATGAAAGCTATACGAACCTTGCGGCATACAGGCGGATAGCTTTTGCAGTAGATAGCTTTTGCCGATGCCACATTTAGCCAGGCAAAGCACCGAAAAAGGGTTATTGCTTGCGTGGCTTGCCATTGCCAAAAAGAGCGTTAAGGCGTTTTCTTCTTCGCCCAAGATGCCGATTTGCTCTAAATCTTGCTGTAAATTGGCTATCAGATTTTTATCGGAAAGGTAGGTTTTGGCGGCGCGCTCCTCTTCCTGGCTCATCTCAAAGCCTTTTTCACGCTCGCCCTTTGGATAGCGCAAACGCTCTAACTTATAGCTTTCAAGCTGGCAGATAAAGGCGTGAACGGATTTAGATACATCCAACAGGGCTAAGCCGTATTTATCGCAAAGGCTGCGCATTAGCTTATCTACCTGATTATCGGTGTATAAATCAAGGGTAGAGCGCATCGGCGGGTAATCTTTGTGTGTAATGCGCAGTGTGCAAATCATCTTTTCCACCTGCTGCAAATCAACACCGCCCAATACATCAATAGTAAAATGCCCATCGGTGTAGGTAATAAAATGCGGGTTTTGTACTTGTAAATTTTGCATAAGATAAATTTTTATATTGCTTTTAAAGGTTGTTTAAATGCTTTTTATAGCGCCTTTGGCTTTTGGGGCTTTTTTTGCGCCCGGCTCAAAGTTGTTTTTATCAAGCCTTTTTAAAAGCCAAAAGGCGCTTTCTTTTTGCCCTGTCAAGAGCATAAAATGAAGCTAAAAGCCTGATATACAGATATAAATATAAGAAAAAATATCCATTTGGCAAAGCATTTTTTGTACTTAATTGGCTCATTATCAAAGAAAAAGAGAGAAAAAAGAATGCCGCCGCAGGCGGCAAAGAGGGGGGGAAGAAAACCGCCGGAGGCGGTAAAGAAAAAGAAGGCAAAAAAATTAGCGGCGGCGCAGCCATGAAATAGTTTATTGCTTTTTGAATTGATAATGAACATTACGACCGCCGCCTTGTGCAACAAACACGCCAATTTCCGATAAATGCTGTAAATCACGGGTTGCAGTTGCTTTTGAGGCGCGAGTTATTGACATATATTTTTTAGCAGTCATTCCGCCCTCAAAATCATTAATACCAGCATCAAATAGTTTGTTTATTACTTTCAATTCTCGCTCGTTCAATTCTGTTCTGTACCTGTCAAAAAATGTTGCTTTGTATAAAGAAAACTTGACAATCTGTACCGCTTCTGCCTGTGCCTGCAATATTACACCGGCAAAATAGGCTATCCAATCGCTGATTTCCAACGAACTTTGAGCATTCTTTAAGGCTTCATAATATTGCTTTCTGTTTTTTTCGATAATGGTGGAAATGCTAAATAATATAGACACACCAAGCGACTGCGATAAGCATTTCTCTGCGATTGCCCGCCCAATCCTGCCATTGCCGTCTTCAAAAGGGTGAATACTTTCAAAATACAAATGTGCGATTGCTGTTTTTATCAAAATATCGGTAATATTTTTTACTTCAAAAGCATTATACCACAGTACAAAATTTTTCATTTCCTGTGGTACACGTACACTTGGTGGGGCTTCATAATGTATAATTTCTCTACCTATTGCCCCTGAAATTACTTGCATTGGAGCATCGCCTATGCGATATTTTCCCGCACGCACCGCTTTGGAACCATTAAAAAGTAAACTATGCCAATTCTTAATGGTGGTTTCTGTAAGGCGTTTTTTGTAGGAATTTCGCACTTCAACAAGTAAATCGGCAATGCCTTTGGCGCGCTGGTCTTTTATATTTTCAGGAACTTTGTTTATTCCCAATTTATTTCTGATTGACGACATTAAGTCTTGACGGCTGATATATTCGCCTTCAATTTCAGAAGTTTTTTCGGCTTCCGAAATCAAAAAATAAAGTATCTCTTCTTGTTGTTCTGCAAT
>QMCD01002487.1_pt1 | contig 12805 bp, 13 predicted proteins | sample 1821841 | NCBI WGS metagenome assembly QMCD01 (sample SAMN01991225, study PRJNA193472) | Termite gut metagenome, whole genome shotgun sequencing project. | isolation source: worker | host: Macrotermes natalensis | reverse complement strand
ATCAACATCACCGACGGCGAGGCTTCCGACGGGAGCGACGACGAGGTGCGCGCCATCTGTGAGGCCATCCGAGCCACGGGAACGGAGGACGGGAATACGATCATGATGAACATAAACCTTGCGCGGCGCGACGGGGAGGCCGTGCAGGCGCTCTTTCCGGCCTCTTTGGATGAACTGCCCGACCATCGTTACGCACGCCTGCTGTGGGACGCATCGAGCGAGATGCCGGATAGTTATCGCGATATGATACGGAGCTTTCGCACGGCGGGCGGCGGGGAGAGCTTCCGGGCCGTGGGCTGGGGATGTCACATCGGTTCGGTGGCGGCGATGATGAATATAGGTTCGATAAATAGCGTGATGCTGTGATGTGGTTATGCTGACGGTGGCGCAATATATAGAGGCGTTGAGCTCGCCCGACGGACGGGTGAGGGGCCTGGTGCGTGTCGCCCCGGTGTATGGCCCCGACGGGGTGCCCCGTTTCGTGATGCCCGGCCACGCGCTGGTCAGGTGCGCCGAAGCACTCGGTATCGAGACATACGTTTCGCCCACGACCTCCGACTGGACGCGCATCGGCGCGATCCCGGCAATAAAAATGGGCCCCGGTGACTCGGCGCGCTCGCATACGCCCGACGAATATATCACGGTCGACGAACTGCACAGCGGGATCGAGGGGTATATCCGATTCCTCGAGAATTTGAGAATTGATATTAAAGCAGAGACTTAGTTCTCAGACCGAAGCCAGCGGAGGTCGTGAAAGGGCCTTGCGCGTTGGGTTGCAGACATCCGCCGGGGGTGGCTGCGGTTTGCCGGTCTCGCTGACGCTCAACCGGCACACAATCCTCTCCCATTAATCATTGATCATTAACCATTAATCATTAAAATAAATGGCAACACTATGGAGTAAAGGAACGCCCGCCGAGGCCAAAGTCGAGGATTTCACCGTCGGTCGCGACCGCGAGCTCGACCTGCGCCTTGCACGTTTCGACGTCGAAGGCTCGCTGGCGCATATCGCGATGCTCGAAAGCATCGGTCTGCTCACGGCCGACGAACTCTCGGCGCTCACAGACGAACTGAACAAAATCCTCGACGAAATAAAGACTGGCACGTTCACGCTTGAGGACGATGTGGAAGATATACATTCGCAGGTCGAATTGCTGCTGACGCGCCGCATGGGCGACGTGGGCAAGAAGATCCACAGCGGCCGGTCGCGAAACGACCAGGTGCTGGTGGACGTGAAACTCTACCTGAAATGGGAGATCGGGCGTATTAGGGAGGCCGTGGCGGAGTTGTTCGCACAGTTGCAGGAACTCAGCGAGCGGCACAAAAATGTATTAATGCCGGGTTATACCCACACCCAGATCGCCATGCCCTCGTCGTTCGGGCTGTGGTTCGGAGCCTACGCCGAGAGCCTTGTGGACGACCTCTACGCGCTATTCGCGGCGTGGAAGAGCGCCGACCAGAACCCGCTGGGATCAGCGGCCGGGTACGGCAGTTCGTTCCCCCTCGACCGCGCGATGACGACCCACCTATTGGGTTTCGGCGAGATGAACTACAACTCGGTGGCAGCCCAGATGAGCCGGGGGAAGACCGAAAAGGCGGTGGCCAACGCCCTCGCGGCTGTCGGCTCTACCCTTGCGCGGCTTGCCGACGACTGCATACTGTTCATGAACGGCAACTACGGCTTCATCTCGTTCCCCGCCGAGCTGACCACCGGGTCGAGCATCATGCCCCACAAGAAGAACCCCGACGTGTGGGAGATCGTGCGGGGCCGCTGCAACCGCCTTCAGAGCGTGCCCAACGAGATCGCCCTGCTCACCGCCAACATGACCCACGGCTACCACCGCGATTATCAACTGCTTAAAGACGTGCTTTTTCCGGCGTTGGACTCGTTCCACGAGGTTGCGGAAATGACGGCGCTGATGCTTGCCAACGTGCGTGTGAACCCGGCGATCCTCGACGATCCGCGCTACGATTACCTGTTCACGGTCGAGGAGGTCAACCGCCGCGTACTTGCCGGAGTACCGTTCCGCGACGCCTACAAACAAGTCGGGCAGGAGGTCGAGGCAGGAACCTACCGCGCCGCTAAAACCGCTGCCCACACCCATCCCGGCAGCATCGGCAACCTCTGCACGGCGGAGATCAGGCGCAAATTCGACCGGGCGATGGCGTTGTTCGGATAACCTGTTTCCCATTATTGCATGGAGCGCAGGGACGAAGCAAACTACTTCGTCCCTGCGCTCCATGGTAATGACAAATACGGAATATTTTGCATGGGAAAAGCATGTTGTTGCCATATTATCGCTATTTTTATGAAATTTTTAACCCGCCAATATGAAAAAGATTTTTTACACCTTAACAATTTGCAGCATGGCAATGCTTTCGGCATGCAAAGAGAATGAGAAAACGGCGGCGATCGGCGAAGATGCGATCAGGGACGCCATTGCGCAGATCACGGCCGCCGACCCCGGACGGATGCAATGCGGAGTGCGCCAGGTTGCGATGCTGTGGAGGGCCGAGGACGGTTCGGCCGAGGATTTCAAGGCGTTCTGCAAAGAGAACTACATCGATGACGAGAAGGCCGTTTTCGACCGGATCAGCTTCTACATGGAGGGCATCGGCGGCTTCTTCAACCAGATGGCGCTGCGGCTGCGCTGGAACACCGACCTCGACACGGGCACACTCTACCCCATCGACGAGCGTTTCGCGGCGTTCAGTCCGGTGGCGCACCTCTCCGACGACCTCTACCGCAACAAAATAGCGTTCACCGTGGCGCTCAATTTCCCCGAAGTTCCGCTTGCCGGGAAAGAGGCGATCGACAGCGGCGACCGTTTGGCGTGGGCTTATGCACGCTTGGGCGATATGTTCACCGACAGGGTCCCGGCCGAGGCATTACAGGAGGCAGCCCGTGTAAGCAGCGAATCCGACGTCTACATTTCGGCGTACAACATCTATATGGGCCACCTGCTTACCGACGACGGACGGCGTATTTTCCCCGACAACATGGCGCTGCTTTCGCACTGGAACCTGCGCGACGAACTCAAGGCCGACTATGCCCTCGGCGAGGCCGGGCACGAGAAACAGCGAATGATCTATCAGGTGATGAAACGCATAATCTCGCAGGAGATCCCGGCCGGGGTCGTCAACTCGCCCGATTACGAATGGAACCCTTACACCAACGTCGTAACAAAGGACGGCGCGGAGGTGACGCTCGAAGCTGAGGGTGCTGTGCGCTACCAAATGCTGCTGGACAACTTCCACGCCATGCAGGGCATCGACCGCTACACGGGCGACACGTACATCGACCGCAAGTTCAACGAGGAGATGGAGGTGAGCGTCGATGCGGCCGAGAAGCTGTTCGACAGCTACCTTTCCGCGCCTGAGCTCAAGGCCGTTGGTACTCTGATCGCCGAACGGTTGGGACGTCCTCTGGAAGCGTATGATATATGGTACGACGGTTTCAAGGCGCGCAGCGGGATCGACGAGAGCCGCCTGAGCCTGCAAACCACCCGCCTCTACCCCACCGCGGCGGCGTTCGAAAAAGACATTCCCAACATACTCGTGAAGCTGGGTTTCAAGGCCGACCGAGCACAAGAAATCGGCTCGCATATCGCCGTCGATGCGGCGCGCGGGTCAGGACACGCATGGGGCGCCGAGATGAAGGGCCAGAAGTCGCACTTGCGCACACGCCTGGTCGACCGCGGGATGGATTATCTTGGCTTCAACATCGCGATGCACGAGTTGGGGCACAACGTCGAGCAGACCATATCGCTTTACGACGTGGACAACTATGTGATGCGCGGGGTGCCCAACACGTCGTTCACCGAGGCGCTGGCGTTCGTCTTCCAGATGCGCGACCTCGATATGCTTGGCATTAAGAACGATAATCCTGAGAAGACCGCGGCCGATGTGCTGGACAAGGTATGGAGCCTCGCCGAGATATGCGGCGTGTCGATGGTCGACATCGCGGTGTGGAAGTGGATGTACGCCCACCCCGACGCCACGGCCGAACAACTGCGCGACCAGACCGTCGTGCTCGCCAAAGAGGTGTGGAACAAGTACTTCGCTCCGGTATTCGGCACTCAGGACGAGACCGTGCTCGCGATATATTCCCACATGATCTCCTACCCGCTCTACCTCTCGGCATACGCCTACGGACAGATCATCGAGTTCCAACTCGAACGACACTTCGAAAGCCACGACTTCGCGGCGGAGATCGACAGGATTTACCGCCTCGGCCGCCTCACTCCCGATGTGTGGATGAATGCGGCAACAGGCAGCCCGGTGAGCGTCGAGCCTATGCTGGCGGCGCTGAGGGTGATACTGGCTGAATAATACGGCTGGCCGAGAACCGAACAGACCTGACAGGTCTGAAAACCAGGCATAAAAACTGCGGCCGCGCTCCACGCGCGGCCGCAGCCTCATTCTCAAGCCAATGGCTCAAATATCGTCCGCATTGAACTTATACCCCAGCCGCTTGGATGTCTGAAGTTTGGTGTGTTCAAACTTGGTATTCATCTGATCGACCGATACCGTCTTTACGTCATCGTACTGCGGCACCAGCAAATCGAACTCAAGAGAGTAGAGTATCGCGGTTTCGACGATCGAGAGCAACGCCTCCTTATCTATCCTGCGGCTCCCAAACCCATCGTGACGCACCGATATCTGGCGCTTGCCCTCCATACAGTACTGCATGTCCCGGTTGACGAATATCCGCCCAATGAGATACCCTTCGTCCGACGCGCGGTTGTATTTGAACGAGTCGGCAAGGAAGTTATAGATGTCGATCATTCCACAGTAGGCGTTCATCAGCTCGTTCTTGACATAGGCGTTCTTCCATATCTCGTGCTCGCGGTTGAACTCATAGATGTCGGTGTGCATTATGAATATGATCATATCGCCCCCCACCTGTATCTGGCACTCGAATTTCCCGCGGTCACGGTACTCGATCCTGATCCGTTTGTCCAGCAGCCCGTCGAGTTCGTCATTGAGCTCGGCCGACATTTCGTTCAGCGCCTCCTTCAGCTCGTTGAACACGTTGAACGTGTTGTCGTAAATTTTTTGCAGCAGGTTTCCCTTGCTCACGAGGGTCTCCTTGATCCGGTCCCTCAATTGCGGATGGTCGTCCATGGTATGTTTGTAATTAAATCAAAATTTATCTCAATCTTATCTGCTGCCCCTCGCGAAGCACCGCGTCGGCCTCCATGCGGTTCAGGCGCGCCAGACGGCGGAGTTTCACGCCGTATTTCTGCGATACGAAGCGCAGCGTTTCGCCCTTTTGTCCCTGATGCAGCAACTCGCCGTTCTTCGAGCGTGCGGTCTTGGGGTGGATGTAAACCTGTTCGCCTGCCCGCGGCTGATAGCCCGCCCCGGCATCGTTGTACCTGCGCAATTTTTTCGCACTCTTGCCCACGATCGTGGAGATGGTTTCATAGGTTTCGCCCTGTTGTGCGAACACAAATTCCGAGCCGTTGTTGAAGAACACCTGATAGTCGCCCAGCCTCTTGGTCGAAACCATATAGTTGTCCACATCCACACCAAACACATCGACGTGCGGCTCTATATTTCTGAGGCTCTCCAGTACGGACACCTCGCGCCCCGGCTCTTCCGCGTCGAGACGGAAAAGTTCGTGCCGCTCGATCAGTTCGATCAGTTGCTCGGCATAGCGCGGATTGGTCGCATAGCCACACTCCTTCAGCCCGCGCGCCCACCCTTTGTAGTCAGTGGGGTCGAGTTCGAACAGGGGCTGGTAGCGCGCCGACTTGTCGATGAACTCCGAGTGGTCGCGGAACGACTCCTCGATCGACGGGTACTTGCGGAAGCACTCCTGCAACTCGTCGTCGTCGTGCAGGATCGTTTCGCCCGTCCAGTCGCGCTTGCACTTGATCCCAAAATGGTTGTTGCCCTGCAAGGCGAGGCGGCTGTTCCCACAGTCGGACTCAAGCAGCGCCTGCGCCATTTTCACGCTCGCCGGAATGCCATAGTACTCCTGGTCGGCGATGGCCAGATGTTTATACTTCTCCACATACTCAGCCGGTGTCAACCTGCGCTGCGCTGCGGCTCCGGCGCACACGGCCATCATCACGAGGCACAAAACTATTCTTCTCATAACTATTCGCTGTGAACATTCATGCAAAGATATGAAAACAAATCGGAAATCGCACATCTCGAAGTTTCGTCCTGATTTTAAGCATAATGGCACACTAAATATATGCCGCATTCGCACATACAATATATTATTTGGCTACACATATACCACATTTTTATTAATTATTAATTTTTTATTACCTTTGATGTAGTCAGGGGATAATTTGCTGACTGTAAGATTAGTATGAGACCTTTGCAGGAAAGCGGGCAACGGATAAGTAAGTTGTAAAGTGCTCAGATTCACTTTGTTTTTCTCGCTTTTCAAACAACTTGTGTTACCCGATAAAGGTAAAATTTCTTTCGGAAAGAACCTCATACAGGGATAAATATTTTCATCTACCGGATAAAGCGGGCTGCATCGAACATATCGAACGGTGCGGCTCGTTTTGCTGTGACCGGGATGCTCGAAGAATATGTCGTTCAGGTTTGGCAGCAGCAAGTTTTCGCCCGCAAAAGCCGCCGTCTCGCATGGATTGGCTATATTTGCCGAAACAAACTCCAGTACCAAGTACGGCGGATAGAATCAAAATGAAAATATTAACCCTACGGAATGACAGAAGTTGAAATTCGCCCGATTGAACGCCGAGACTATCCCTTGTTGGAGGAGTTCCTTTATCAGGCTATTTTTGTACACGAGGGAGAAGAACTGCCCGCCCGTGAAATAATCTATCAGCCCGAAATTTACGTCTATATCGACGGTTTCGGAGGAAAGGACGATATCGGCGGGTTGCCGAAGCTGACGGACAGGTCGTGGGCGCCGCGTGGACACGCATAATCCCTGCGTTCGGGCATCTCGACAGCACGACTCCCGAACTCGCTATTTCGGTACTACCAGGCTGGCGCGGCCGGGGTATCGGAGGCCGCATGATGGAGCGGCTTTTCGGAATGCTCACAAAGAGCGGCTATCGGCGTACATCGCTGTCGGTGCAGAAAGATAATCCCGCCGTGCGCTTCTACCGGCGGTTGGGGTATGTCATCATAGACGAGCGCCCCGACGGTGCGGGACACGAAGATTATCTGATGGTAAAAGATTTAGATGTTGTTTGAAATTTGCGGTATGACAGACCTTAAACAATTTGAAGAGTGGTACAAAGCCGCCAGAAAGGATGAAGACAAGCAGTTGGAGTTCGTGTGGGAGATAATGAATAGCCCCTATACTGAATACTACTACTCACTGATCGTCAGCAAAGATACAAGCGAAAAATTTCGCGGCAAATTGTGGTCGCGCTTTGACGAACAACGCGAAAAGGGCGCGGAACTTCTGTTGTCGAAATTGGACAACAACGAAGATACGGCCTTCCACCCCGACATTATGTTCTGTCTGGGCGACATTGCCGACGAACACAAGATAGAGAAGGAACGCACACTGGAATACGCCCGTAAATTCGCCGATGCTGCAGACGACAGTTTGCGCGAGAAGGCGATAATCGTGCTCGGCTGGATAGGCGGCGTTGGGGATGTTCCGTTGCTTGGCCGACATCTGCTTGGCGACACGAACGCCAAGTGCCGCACATGGTCGGCATCCTCGTTTATGCAGATGTTTTTCCGCCGGAAAAGCCAATCGCTGGTCGATAAGGCATTGCCTCTTCTGAAACAGGCGATTTCGCAGGAGACCGATTATTTTGCGTTGGGCTGTATGATAGATGTCGTGGGGGAGTTGACCGGCAAGAATTTCGGCCTGCCACGATACGCCATCGACAATGCCGATGCGGAAAAAATCGACGCGGCCAAAGCAAAAGTCGAGAGGTTTTTCAAAAAATTATTCAGTGAGTAGTAAATATGTGTGACCATTTTTCGCTTATCGTTTGGCTATTGCCTGTTGTGTTCATGCTCCACGAATTCGAGGAGATCGTTTTCATGAGATTGTGGTTCGAGAAGAACGGTAATTATTTACAACGGCGATTCCCTGCGGTGGCCCGGCGCATAGGAGATATCTCGACTGCGGGATTTTCGGTTGCGGTGGCCGAGGAGTTCATACTGCTCGGCGCGATAACCGTCACGGCGGTGCTGACAGGTTGGTATCTGCTGTGGCTGGCGGCGTTCGGCGGGTTTGCTTTGCATCTGGTTGTTCACATCGGCCAGTGGATTGTGCTACGAAGATATATTCTGGGCATCTATACAACTCTCGGAGCGTTGGGATACTGCGGCTGGGGTGTTCGGGTGATGCTCACAGAAGGTATTTTTACGTTCTCGCAAATCGCGCTTTGGTCGGTAATAGGGTTGGCAATAGTTGCACCTGCTTTTCGCCCACTGGTTGGCACGGAAGTTCGACGCAAAAAACAACTGATTTGACGATGCAAAACGGAATAAAATATGAGTTTACCGCCAGGCCGTGGCTACACGAGTGGCTTTTTGTCGCTATGCCGGAGGAGATGGCGCGGGAGATCAGGGATAACCTGCGGTTTCAGGAGGAGGGCTGGGGTCGAATGAAGGCGACCGCAAAAGTCGGAGTTACCGAATGGAATACCGCGATATGGTTCGATACCAAGAGTAACACATACCTGCTCCCCATCAAGGCGGCCATTCGGAAGAAGGAGAAGGTCGAGCCGGGCGAAGAGATAAATATAACTATTTGGATTTAAGTCTATATGAACAGGGAATTAGCCGATGTACTAAATAGCCATACAGCCGGATACTCGCCGGAGGAGATGTGGGTTCTTGTGAATGACCCATTCGGCGAAGGGTCTCCGCTTCAACTGAAGCCGATTCCGGAGGATGTTTGCGAACAGATACCTCTGTTCCGGCAGATATATCGCCTGTTGGAAATCCTGTACGCAGGCGGCGAAATCAAACTGACCCAGAAGGGTAATCTGCCCCTGAAAGTGGTTCAGGAGATATCCGAGTTCGGGGTTCCCGACAAAATAACCGAGGATGGTTATGCGTTTCGTTCGGAGATCGAAAGCGAATCCGTCCCCGTGGCGCGGGAGGTCGCACGGTTGATCGGTGCGGTCAAGAAACGTAACAACAAGTTATCCATCACCGCAAAAGGCGAACGGATTTTCTGCGACAAGCCCGCCCTCTCCGCCGCGATAGTTACGGCGGTCTGCACGACTTATCAGGCGAAGATAATGGATTGGATAGAAGGGGAGGAACTGACAGGGGAAATAGGGGCCGGTTATGTGTTGCTGTTGTTGAACAGGAACGGTACGGAGGATTACTCCGCAGAGTATTATTATCTCAGCTGCTTGGAGGCGTTCCCGATATTATGCACAGAACGCTCCGATCTGTTCACGTTTACAGTCCGAATGTTAGAGAGCAGGCTGCGGCATCTCGGGGTCGTCGAACTCTCGCAACATAAGGTCGGCGCATACGATACCGAGACCCGTGTCAGGAAAACGCCCCTGTTCGACAAGCTATTCCACCTCCGACCGCCGGGGTCTCAGATGAAACCCGTGAAGTCATAACATACAAACCCCTGCTGCGAGGCAGGGGTTTGTTGCGTATAATCGCAATAAGTGTATGCGATATACTTTTTACTATCATGCGAACGTTAGTTATGCAATGGTGCGAAGACGCCCTTAGATTATATTTTTTATCCGGAATAGTTGCGGATTAAAAAATATAGCTATATTTGCACCGTAGAAACACCACAAGTCGGGAATATCAAATAACCTTTCGGAGCGCATAAAAGATATGCGTCATTCGGAGGGGATTTTTATGTCCCGGAGCCAAGGTTCTGAAGAAACAAACATTCTGTAAACAACTGAAAAATCGACTGCGGAGGCAGGTACGGAAGAGTTATGTCCGTTACGCCGCGCCGCAAGGTTCTTTGACATGATTCAGTTGTTGTTCGTCTGCGACACGCCGCGAGGCCCGCAGACCTGTTTTCACAAAAAAAGAATGTTTGACCATAAAATTTCAGAACCATGAAAAATCTACAATTCAGGCAGCCGGCCAATGCCGCCGGTTACGAACTCGCCGCATCCGTTCGCGGAAATTTCGTCGAGATCTATGGACGCTCCCTTGAAGAAGTATGCCAAAGGCACAGGGGAGCAATCAAAAAAACCGTCTCTTACGACCTTCGCGCCCTCGAGCAGGGGCGTTACGCCATTTTTATGTTATCGCAAATCCATAATTTCCCTGCACACAGGCGGAAAGCGGTATTGTGCCATATTAACTTCTTGTTGGAAGATGCTGTCGAAACGCTCCTGAGTCTTGAAAATCGGGAAAGGAGCAAATACCGCCATATCATACTCCGCTTTCGGGAATATATGGACGCATCCGCCAGATAGTTTTTTTTGATTAATCTTTAGAAATTTCGTGTGAGGTTATGCCATTTCGGGGCATTACATATAATACGGGGTAATACTTTATGCGCCGATAGACATTAAACCGACATAACAAGCGAGATTTCGACAATGACAAGTCATTATTTTGCCAACAATAACCTTTAAATAAATTTCAACGACATGAGAAAGATTCAGTATTTCGCGCTTATGTGCGCATTCGCGCTCGGCGCGGCAACATTTGCCGCCTGTGAAAAAGGCGAAGAGGATGGCGGCAACAAACAGATAGAGTTGCCGGATCAGTCCGAACAGACCCAACAGGCTTATGCCGACGAGGAAACCACCGGCGGTGGCTTTACATTTGTCGCCAAGTCGGCATGGACGGCGGCTGTGGCCGAAACTACTCCGCCACCCGCCGACTCACGCGCATTCGCCCCAACTCGTGCCGCAAACGTTCCGTGGCTCCGGCTGTTGATCGGCGGCGAGGAGACGTACAGCGGCGGTGCGGGCGAGTTTACCATGACCATCGAACTCGACCCGAATTACACGGGTAAAACGCGCTCGGCGACCATTACCATCACCTGCGGCGGAGTGAGCATAACCATCACCGTCACACAGCAAGGGACTGACGTGAACGACAATGTGCCCGAAGGATTGCTCGACAAGCATGAGTTGGTATTGCATGTTGGCGAGAGCGCGACCATCCGCGTTAACAAGTGGGGCGATACGCCCAATTCCGAAGATGTGATGAAGTGGAAAAGCGACAATACTGCCGTAGCTACGGTGGCGTTCGACACCACCTTTGACCAGTATGGTACGGTAACGGCAGTCAGTCCCGGCACGGCGTATATAACCATGACAATGAAAGGAGGCATGATACCGCCTGTCAAAACCGACCGTTGTCGCGTGACGGTATTGCCGGCAGAAGAGAATCCCGACCCCAAGACATTCACCATCAAGGGAGAGGTTACAAGCGAATATGGCAACAATATTGCTGAAATCCGTGCATTGCAGTATTATGACGACACGGTGCTGGGCACAGGTACGTTCTCCTCTTCCGGCGCATTTTCCATTACGCTGCCTGTGGTGAAAAACGAAATTCTGCGCCCGTTCGACTTGCCGGGTGGGATTACATTGAGCGACAACGCAGCACGGCAAACTCATGTCAATGATCTGGAAGTGTTCGATAACAGCGGAGTAAACGTCGGACATTTGGTTTGTCATGAACAGGGAAATGAACTGACCGGAATATCCCAATTGATGTATGTGGACAGGAATTGCCTGATTACAGGCAACAGGAGCGTGGACGTCGATGGCGACGGCAACCCCGAAACGATCGCTTATAGTGCCGATCTGAAAAAAGGCTGGAATATCGTCTATGCAATTAAGGCGAACGGGAATTATAAATTTACAACCACAAAGCCCGATGCGGAGTTGAAATGGTATATCGAATTTTACAAAGACCCTGTTCCCGACGTTAATGTCAGGCTCGTCAGGCGCATAGATTACTATACTTACATGGGATGGGCAGGCGGTACGGGCAATCCGAACCCCGGCAGCGGCACGCAGATCGACACCTATGAATACACTTACGACGAGCAGAACCGCCTGACGAATGTAAAATTCACCGACGGCAACGACGGCAGCGTTCACACCACAGTCCTTTCCTACTCCGGCGACGGCTCCAAAATTACCATTGCCGGTTCGGCATTTGAGGACGAGGGCATCGGCACATTAACCGCCTTGCTGAACCCCGACGGCTCCATTGCTTCGATATCCGCCCAGGGGAAGGATGGCCAGCACTTTACCTACTCTGGCGGCTACCTGAAAAAGTCGGAGTACGGCATAACGATGAGTATTGACAACACAGTTGTGGATGAAAACGGAGAGAAAGTCGAAACCGGTACCGAAACGACGTACAATGGCACCGCCACAGACACGTTCACATGGAACGGCGGCAATAATCTGGCCTCCATCGTTACGAAGGGGCAATATCCCGACGCGCCGGGGTACAACTGGAGTTATTCCTACGAGTTCTCGTATGGCAACACGCCCAACGCGCCGACCAGTATCGACATGGGGTTTCTCTTCATAGAAAGTTTTATGAGTATCTCGCCGAGGGGCTGGTTCGGGAAATCGTCCGCTTACCTGCCCACGATCATCAAGGAGACGAACGGCCACGGAGCCTATCCGTTCATCTACACAACGCACTACCGCTACGAAACCGACGGCAACGGCTATCCCCTGAAGATTTACGAAAGAGAGAAACGCGAGGACGGCACATGGCTTTTTGACGAAAGGGTGCGTTGCCGTATCGAGTATTATACCAAATAGCTGTTGAAACGGCACTTCTCCATATTGCGTTAAGAACTTTCAATATGGAGAAGTGTTTTCGATTATTTGTGTTTTTATTTGTATGTTTACAGCCTTAGAGA
>QMCD01001750.1_pt1 | contig 12806 bp, 10 predicted proteins | sample 1821841 | NCBI WGS metagenome assembly QMCD01 (sample SAMN01991225, study PRJNA193472) | Termite gut metagenome, whole genome shotgun sequencing project. | isolation source: worker | host: Macrotermes natalensis | reverse complement strand
ACGTAATCAAACGCAGAAAGGTGTTGATTGGCAGTTTAAAACTAAAGACGCAAGGATTAAACTTAAAAGATTATATCCTTTAATCGTGTGAACTTTTAGCTGTTACGGCGTACTAGTACGTTGTAACGGCTAAAAATTTACTCGCGTCTTTTCACGCAGAGTCGCAGAGGTCGAACTAAAGTTCGGCAGAGACACAGAAGAAAGGTGATTTTTTTATGAAAACGCTGCGTCTCCGCGTACCCCGTGTCTCTGCGTGTTAATTTGGGAAACAATGCTTGCGATCTTTTAGTTGTTACGAGGTACTAGAAGTTCCTAACTTTTAGTACACCCCCGTTAATTATCTTGCTGACGCTCTTTTGCAAGAGGCGCGAACTTTGCGTATTTAGAAACCAGTTCAAGTTTTATCGTTCCTGTAGGACCGTTGCGCTGTTTTGCAACGATTAGGTCGGTCGGGATAAAATCGTTTGACTGAGGAACTTCTTCGCCTTTATCATTTTTTTTCTTTTTTGGCATTTCACGGTGAAGAAATAAAACCAAGTCCGCATCCTGTTCGATAGAGCCTGAATCCCTAAGGTTGGCAAGAGTCGGCGTTTCCCACTGGGCGTCGCGGTTTAGCTGACAGAGAACGATCACCGGAATGTGCAGCTCGCGCGCAAGACTTTTTAGCGAGCGGGAAATTTCACTGATTTGCTCGTAACGGGGAAGAGCCGAATTTTCGTGTCCGATAAGCCCGAGATAATCGATGAAAATTATCTCTACGCTGTGCTGACTTCTTAATTTTCGCGCCTGCGCGCGGAGGTCAAGCAGTTTCATGTTCGGCATATCGACAATGTGAAGCGGCGCTTCGTTTATAAAGCCCATAGCGTCAATTATTTTTTTATATTCGCCGGAACTGAAAAAGCCTGAACGTATGTGCTGCGCCGGAACAGCCGCTTCGCTGCTTATAAGACGCTGAACAAGAGCTACGTCCGACATTTCCAAAGAGAAAAAGGCAGACGGCTTTTTTTTGTGAAACGCAATGTGCGAAGCAATGTTAAGCGCGAGCGCGGTTTTTCCTACGGAAGGACGCGCCCCGATTATAATAAATTCCGAGTCTTGAAAACCCGATGTCATTTGATCCAGTTTTTCAAAGCCGCTGGGAATGCCGGTTATAGGATTTTTTTCCCTCATGGCTTTGTCGATAATATCGACTGTTTGTTTTAATACTTCTCCTATTTTTCTTGAAGAAAAAACTTGTCGGTTATCGCTTAATTCAAAAATATGCTGCTGAACTTCTTCAAGAACTTCCCGCGCTTCTTTGGATTCATCATAAACGCTTACTCCTATTTTTGAAGCAGTCTGCAAAAGAGACCTTTTAAGCGAATAATTTTTAACCGATTGCGCGTAATATTCGATGTTCGCGCTGGAAGGGATAACTGTTGTAAGGCTTGCTACATAAGACGCGCCGCCCGCCTCGTCAAGTTTGCCAAGCTGTTTTAATTCCTGAACAACAGTCTGAATATCAGGACGCAGGCTTTTACTGTCAAGACTTAAAACAGCTTCGTATATTCTCTGATTTGCGCGCGAATAAAAATCTTCCGGGCGCAAATGCTGCTGAATGGCGGCGCCCACAGCTTCGTAATCCTCCAAAAGGCTGCCTAGGGCAGCCCTTTCAAGTTCATCATCGTGTGGAGGAGTTTTGTCTCTTATTCTTTCAGCCATGTCCGCCTGATGTTATTCCGCGGCTTCGGTAGACGCTTCTTCCTGCGAAGTTTCAGTATCTGCTGCTTCAGGAACCGCCTCGCTCTCCGCTGTCTGTGTTTCTTCAGCCGCCGCTTGCTGCGCGCTTTCGTCTCTTCTGCGGCGGTTTGACGGTTTTGGACCTGAGGATTCGGTCTTTATTTCCTGCGCTGTAATTGTAACCGATATTTCTGTCGATTGATTTTCGTAGAGTTTGATTATGGCTTTATATTTGCCTACGCTCTTAAAACCGTTTCCCGCAAGTTCAATGCGCTTGCGTTCAATTTGAAAGCCCTGCTTTGCAAGTTCGTCCGCTATTGTTTGATTTGTTACCGCACCGTAAAGTTTGCCGTTAGCGCCTGCCGGCATTGCGATAATCAGCTCGAGGCTTTCAAGTTTTTCTTTAAGCCCGCGCGCGTCCTGTCTTTTCTGTTCCTTGCGCGCGTCGATTTCAGCGCGGCGGCTTTCTATCAATTTTATCATTTTAGGCGTATAAGGAAGCGCAATCCCTCTTGGGAAAAGATAGTTGCGCGCGTAACCCTTCGCCACGTCTTTTACATCGCCCTCTTCACCGAGAGTCGCTAAGTCTTTGTTCATAATAACTTTCATACCAAGCTCCGTTTGATACGCCGAAAAGTTTTACGGGTATCTGTTTTAAAGTTCAGCCGCCTTAAGGCAGCTGTCGCCCCGGAGTAGGGGCAAGCCTGAGCAAAATTAGCGCAGACTTTTCAATTTTGGCAGCAGGCAGTTTCAAACCAAAATATTGAAAGGCTAACTGCTGACCTGTTTTAGCCGCCGCAGAGGCAGACGGCTTTCCAAAACTCCCAGCAGCACAACGGCGGCAAGGAGTAGTGTATTTAAAGGACTGAATACCAAAACGATAACCAGTACATTTACAAAAATACGAAAAGCGGGGGCGCGGTTTTCCAAAAGATGCAAAATAATTCCCGCTCCCTGAGCTAGAAAAATTATAGCGGAAATAACAAATATATTCCACGCTATTATCTGCAAGATTTGAATGTTCATCGTATTTGAAAGCATTATAAACGCCAACGAAACTAAAAACACCCAAAATAAACCTGAAGGCGCGAAAAACTCAAGCAGCTCCCTCTTTTTCTCTTGCTTTTTAATTAAGCGCGAAAACGAAACCGCTAAACGGCGGTTTACAAAAAACAAAAAGAACATACTTGCAACCGCGCCGCCTCTAACCAAAATCGCCTTGCTTATTTCTACTATGCTTTCCGTAGTAAACACCGAAGAAGGAAGCGCCGTAGACAGCATTTCCGCCGCACCGGCAAGCATTTTGTAGAAAATAAGATCAGCCTCTCTAAAAACAAAAGCAATAAACGCAAAAGACGCCGCAACCGAGGCTATTACAAAGCGGTATACAGTTCTGATTTTTCCAAACGGTAAGTCAAGCAGCTTATTTCCGCCCATAATCCAAGTAAAACACAAAAACAGCACTGTTATATAAAGAATTTCTGCCCATACGCTTACATGGCTTTCTATAATCAGGTTTGCGATTACAAAAAAAATCATATTAACAATTGCCGCCGTGAAAAAAACTTTTTTTGGTCTTTTATACACTAAAACAGCGTAACCAAGCGGCGCAAGATAAAACAGCGAAAGAAGCCCGATATTCATAAAAAGCACGCAAAGACAGGCGCAAATAATTACCGGAACATCACCGGAGCTAAAAACATTTGTCTGCCTTTTTGGGCTTTCGGTTATTTCGCTGTTTGTTTGAACAGGCGGCGTTTGTCCGGAAGGCTCTTCCACGCTGTTTGCGGAAAAGCCTTCTTCTTCCTGTGGCATTTATTCGGCTACATAAGGAAGCAGCGCGATACTTCTTGCCTGCTTTATCGCAAGAGCAAGCGCTCTTTGGTGTTTGGCGCAAGTTCCTGTGATGCGGCGGGGAAGAATTTTTCCTCTTTCAGTAATAAAACGGCGCAAAGTGTCCGCTTCTTTGTAATCGATTTTCATTTTCTGCGCGCAGAATTTACAAACTTTCTTTTTGAAAAAAACCTTTCCGCCTTTTCCGCCGCGCCCGCCGCGGTCGTCTCCGTCGCGTTCGTCAATATCCATTCCTCTGTCGTGGCGGGAATGTTCGTTGTCTGTATATTTTTCTTCTGACATAATAACTCCTAATTTAGCCGCGTAAGCGGCGATGTTAATCGAAAGTCTCTGCTATGCAGAGACCATTACCCTTTAAAAGGGAATATCATCGGCGAAATCATTTCCGGGTCTTCCGCCTGAGCCTGAATTACTGCTGCTGTTACTGTTATATGAAGTTTCCTGCTGCTGATAACCTGAGTTGTTAGCGTCGCGGTAATTGTCGTAAGACTGCTGTCTGTCCGTCTGATTTTGTCCGCCGCCTTCTCTGCCGCCCAAGAGCTGCAACGAGTTTGCGATAATTTCAATTTTTGAACGGTTTTGTCCGTCCTGCTGCCAGCGGTCTTGGCGTAGTTCACCGTCTACCGCAACCATTTTACCCTTTACAAGATACTGGTTAAGCGATTCGCCCTGCCTTCCCCATACAACAATATCGAAAAAGTTCGCTTCGTCTTCCCATTGATCGCCGTTTTTTTTGCGGCGGTTTACGGCAATGGAAAACTTACAAACAGCCTGCCCCCCTGAGGTGTATTTTAATTCCGCGTCTCTTGTAAGCCGCCCGATTAAAACCACATGATTCAGATCGACCATATAAGCTCCTATTCTTTGATTTTTACAAAGAAGTATTTAAGTAAATTGGCATTCAGCTTAAAGATACGGTCAAGTGTAACAATTTTTTCTGAAGATGCTTTGATGACAAAAAGCACATATTTTCCGCGTCTTCTTTTTTTGACTTCATAGGCAAGATCGCGGTCTCCCATTTCGTTGGTGTTCTCGATCTCGACTCCGTTGGCGGAGAAATCGGCAAGCAGCTGCTCCCGTCCCGCTCTGTGCTGGTCTTCTTCCATTGGAAAGATAACCGTTAATTCATATCGGCGCATATTTCCTCCTTATGGGCCGTGTCCGCAAGATTTTCCCGCGGAAAAGAGGGTTGTGTGGGTCTGTCCATGAAGTCGGTTACTTCTTGGACAGACCTCGCAATTTCGATAACATCTAACGAAATTATTGAAATTGCAGCTTTTAACACAAGTATCCGAAGAAGTTTCTAACTTTTCGGATACTCTCACTTTGTTTCAGAAAAAACTTAAGGTTTTTACTTTGCAAATGTCGTATTTTAGGTTAATGAAAGAAACAAATTGTGTCAAGATGTCGCGTTGCCTCAACTCGGCGCAGTAAAAGACGCTTTCATATTTTCAAATCATTTTTTCCAGTTTATCTACCAAGCCTGCGAATGTATCGCAGGCGGCATTTACAGGTTCAGGCGAACTCATATCCACTCCTGCGGTATTAAGAGAATCGATTGGGAAACGCGAACCGCCGGATTTAAGAAAAGCGAAATAATCTTCCCGCTCTTTTTCACCGCCGTGCAGGACGCGGTCTGCAAGCGCGATTGCCGCCGATACTCCTGTCGCGTATTTGTAAACATAAAACGCGTTGTAAAAATGAGGTATCCGCAAGCCTTCCATGTCGCTTGCTTCTTCAAAAACCATTTCGGGACCAAAATATTTTTGAAGTAATTTTCGGTATTCGCTTCTTAAAATATCCACGGTAAGCGGAGAGCCGCTTTCTTCAAGTTCGTGGGTAATTTTTTCAAATTCGGCGAACATGGTTTGGCGGTACAATGTCGCGAGAAGATCATCGGCGTGTTTGTTTATAAGATATAGTTTTAACTCCTGCGTTTCCGCCTTTTTTTCAAGATAACGGAACAACAGCTCTTCGTTGAAAGTGCTTGCGACTTCGGCTTCGAAGATTGTGTAATTATAATGCATAAAAGGATTGCTGCGAGCGGCGTACCATGAGTGCATTGAATGTCCGCCTTCGTGAGCTAAAGTGAAGACATCGCGGATAAAATCGTCTTTGTAATTCATTAGGATATAGGGGTCGCCTGTAAAACTTCCGGCGGAAAACGCGCCCGACCTTTTGCCTTTGTTTTCGTAACGGTCTGCCCACCTGCCTGATAATCCCGCGCGCAAAGTGGAGACATATTCTTCACCTAACGGCTGTAAAGCAGCGCAGACTAAATCAACCGCTTCGTTCCAGCTTGTGGTTTTTTTTGCTGACTGAACAAGAGGCGCGTATACATCGAAATGTTTTAGTTTCTGCAATTTAAGAGCGCGTTTGCGTAAAGAGTAATAGCGGTGCAAAGAGTCGAGTTTGCCGCTGACAGTTGCTATTAAATTGTCGTAAACAGATTCGCTGACATTGTCGCGGAAAAGAGACGCGGCGCGAGCCGAAGAGTAGCCTCTAACGCGGGCGTTAATTACATCTTTTTTTACTGAGCCTGAATAAAGAGAGGCAAGAGTAGTTTTGTGCGCTTCAAAGCATCCGTAAAAAGTTTTGTAGGCATTTTCGCGTAACGCGCGGTCAGGGCTTTCCATAAAAACTGAAAAAGTTGACTGCGAGAGCGGGCGTCTGCCTTCGGGTGTGTCTAAATAGCCAAAATTAAAATCTACATTAGTAAGTACGGAAAACGCGTCGTGCACTGTCCCTTCGCCCTCCGCGTGAAGCGCGATTATTTTTTCTTCTTTGTCGCTTAAAATATACGGTTTAAATCTAAGAGTTCTTTGCAGATAAATACGGTAATCCGTTACGCGCTCGGATTTTAGAAAAGTTTCCATATCTTTTTCAGGGATTGCAAGCAGCTCCGGGTTTTCCCATGAAGACGCGGCGTTTGCTTTAGCGGCTGCCATTGTAATTTTTCCCATCATTGTGCGGGCGGCGCTGTCCCCTTCGTCTTCGGACTGCCTGAGTTCCGCATAATAGATAAGCCGCTCTCCCAAAATATTAAGACCGCGGGAAAAATCAAGATAGCCGGCAAGAGCGTCGGCGGATTTTCCAAGCGTTCCCTTAAAGTGAGGCAGCTTTTCCGCCGCTTTTTCAAATTCCGCAAGCGCCTTGTTCCAGTCTTCGTCATTTGCGAATAATTTTGATAAATCCCATTTGTCGTCCGCCGCTATTTCACTGCGCAGCGAAATTTTCTGCTCGTTATCTGACATTTTAACCCCAAATTATATCGCGAAAGCGATATGCCAAATCGAAAGTGGTGTCCGAAAAGTTAATAACTTCTTCGGACACTGGTATAAAGGCGGCAATTTCGCTTAATTTCGTTAGAAATTATCGAAATTGCAAGGTCTGTCCAAGAAGCAACCGACTTCTTGGACAGACCCCTATAACCCCAAATTACATCGCTGTGAAGTTTGCGATACCGTTAATTTTTCCTGCTTAAAGCCGCAACCGCCGCGCCGAAAAGACTTGCCTGCTCAACAGGAGAGATAATATAAGGCAGAGGTTTTTCTCTGCATAATATCTGATGAAGATAAGACTCAACGGCGCGCCGCATTCCTTTGTAAATCATGTATGTTGTGCCTTCTACCGCTATGCGGACAGGCGAATAAGGCTCGAAGAAATAATTTGCTTTTAAAACAGTTGCACCTAACACACCGGCGGAAAAAAGCGCGGCGCGTTCTGTAACTATCGATGTAATATATTGTACGGCGGCAAGAGCGTCCGTTTCTTTGCTGCCGAAAAGAGAGCCAAGCTGACCTTCCGCCGCAAGCGGCGCGAGCATAAATTCATTTAAGCGCCTGGTTTCAAGGTGCGTCATATTTAAAAGAGAGTCCGATTTTTCAAAACATAAAACTTTATCTTTTACCGCTTGTTTTAAAATATGCAGTGTTAAAGGTCCAAGATAAGCGCCTGCCGTCGCTTTTTCAAGAAAAAAACTGCCCGGATTTTTTGTTGTGCTGTCGAATTCCATGTCTAACTGCCCTCGGTAAAGGACATTAAAGTTTCCATTTTCGCACACAACAATTTGCGGACAGTCCGCCGAATTAAAACCAATTTTGGGAATAGCTGTTTCAGGATAAGCTGTGTTAAAACCCGTCCCTAAAATAAAACCTATTACTGGACCGGGCGCGGCTTCAAAGCCGGCTTTTTTCCGCTCGCGTCCGATGTACTGCGAACCGTCAGGTGAAATGGAAGCAAGCCCTGAAAGCAGCGTCGCGACAGTGTCGTTTAACAGAACAATTGGAACATCTGTCTTGCAGCCCTTTTCGGCGAGAGCCTCGCGCAAGCCCCTGCCGATTTCTTTGCCGACAACATCGGGCGCGTCAACTTCCTTGCTGAAAGAAATAAGAATACCGTCCGCCTCGCGTGTTATTTGCATAGGATAAGAAAAAGTAAAGCCAATTCCTTCTATTTTCGCGTCTTTTAAATGCGGAAGCGCGGCATCGGCGAGCGAGTCAAAAAATTGTTTGGCGGTTAACTGCCCGTTTGTTCCCGGCATCGGCGTTTTTTTTGTTCCTTCCGCTATCGCCTCTCCGTATTCGTTAAACCGAACAAGGCTTGTACGCAGATTTGTTCCGCCCGCGTCAAGTGCAAGCACTGTTTTTTCCGCGGGGATTTGCGTAACAGGAGTAATATAAGAGGGAATCATCTGAAGGCTTGACGACGCTCCCGACAGTCCACGCTCCATTTCGATTAACACTTCTTTTACCAAAGCATCAAGATTTATTCCGTCATAATGAAAACCGTAGTACCGCGCGAAATCTGATAATTCGCAAGGATTGAATTTATACATATAACCTCAATATAAGCCGCGTAAGCGGCGCTGTAAATCGAAAGTCTGTGCAATCCGCGCAGACATATAACCTCAATATAAGCCGCACCGTTTCAAAGTCTGTGCGTCGCCTAAAAGTATTATTTCTATTATAACACTCAAAAAGTATATCGCAATCTTTTTAACGCAATTTTTTACGAAGTTTTCTTTGCTTGTTCCGCTGCGCCGCCGCCGCTTCTTTATCAGCTTGTTTTTTTTGCTCTTCGTCATAAACGCGGATTACTTCTTTACCGGGAAGGCGGGAGGCGATAACAAGCCAGATAACGCCGAATAAAATCATAAAGAAACAGAAAATCTGACCTGTTGTAAAACTTAAAAGCGGATGATAAAAAGCCGTCGGCAAATTGTTTTGTACAAACTGAATAGGGTAACCCAAGTTTTCATCAGGTTCACGGAAATATTCGATAATGAAACGGAAAAATCCGTAACCAAGAAAATACAAGCCCAATAAAAAACCTTTAAACGGTTTGCGGCTGCGGAAAAACCAAATTATCGCCCAAAGCACGACGCCTTCAAAAATCATTTCGTATAATTGCGACGGGTGGCGCGGAAGATTTACAAACGCGCCTGTTATTTCTACGCCGGTTTTTTCCGCAGCTTCGACAACCCAGCTTTCGCTTGCGGGAAGCGGACGCGCGCCGGGGAAAATCATGCCGAGCGGACTTGTTGTAACTCTGCCGTAAAGTTCCGCGTTGATAAAATTTCCAAGCCGCCCGAAAGTGTAGCCTAACGGAACACTTGCGGCGAACATATCGCTTAATTCTCTAAAACTTAATTTTTTAACTTTTGAAAAAATGATAACTGACAGCAGACCAAAAAGCGCGCCGCCGTGATAACTCATTCCCTGTAAACCTGTGAACCGTCCGTCTTGGAATGGCCAAAAAATCAGCCAAGGTTTAAGCCAGTATGTATTGTCGCCGTGGTAAATCAAAGTAGAAAAAATACGCGCGCCTGCAAGCAGCGATAAAATTCCGTAGAAAAACAAACTTGAAAGATCGTCGTCTGACATCGGGAACTTGCGCTCTTTTATTTGTCTGCGGTAAAGCAAATACGCCGCGCCGAAAGCAAAAATGTACATTAAACCGTACCAGCGTACAGGCAGTCCGGGAATTATTTCAGGATTAAGCCACGACGGAAAAGGAATAGAAAGCAGCGTCATACTTTGTATCCTTGCTGAATTGCGCGGGTTAATTTTAATTTGATAAAGTTAAGTTCTTTTCTGAGTTTCTCAAGTTCAAACGCTTGAGACTTTACAGTTTCGATTAAATCGCCTTGGCTCATAGCGCCTGAATGAAGCAGGTCTTCAACATATTCCATTTTACTGTCAAAATCAATTTCCGCTTCCATTTCCGCTTCCTGAAAACTTTCGTCTATTTGTTTATCATTAGGCGTGTAGCTGGTTTCGGGCGTTTCCAAAATTTTATCCGCTATGCGGTAAATTGCCTGCGATAAAATCGACTGCGGTTTGTAAAGAGTAATCGGCAGTCTTGATGACAGCGCCGTGTCCTGCATAACATCACGATAGATAACGCCTAAGTGTTCGATTTTTAAATCGAGGTATTCTTCGCAGGAACGGCGGATTTTCATTGCAACATCCGCGTCTTTAGGATCGTCTACCATATTCATGATAAGACGGGGATGCATAATTTCCAAACGTTTGACAAATTTTTCGTAAGAGACAGGATCGATTTTTTTTATGTGAGGCATCAATTTTGGAATGTAAAGTTTTTGATGTCCGCCCGCCCCTTCTTTTCGGATTTTTTCCAAGTGAGCTCGAGCCGGAGAACCTTTTGTACACGAATTAAACATCAGTCGGAAGACCGCGTTTTTTAAAAACACATAAGCGTTAAGAACCGCCGTTACGGCGGGAGCGGAAACTACAATGCCGTGATTTGAAAGCAGAAAAAAATCCAGAATAGATTGATGTGTGCCCGCTCCCAAATCGAGTATTAAAATGTCGGCGTCGTTTTGCAGCGCTAATAATTGTTTAACAAGCGATTTAATCTGAGCCACGCTTAGGTTTGCGGTTCCGGGAATTTCGTTGTCGCCGGGAATAAAGCGGAGTCCGCGGACATCGGTATTGACCATTACATCTTCAAGACTGGATTTGGTATTGTTCAGAAATGTGCCGATACCAAGCTGCGGCGAGTGATACCCAAGCACCAGATGAAGGTTCGACGCTCCAAGGTCAAGGTCAGCAAGCACTACACGCTGTCCCGCCTGCGCAAACGCTATCGCAAGATTTGCCGACACAAGAGATTTTCCCACGCCGCCTTTTCCGCTAGCTATTGGAATAATACGCATTATTCAACCTCCAAAGTTTATGTTGATGCGGTTTCAAAACTGATCGAGTTTTGAAACCGGCTCAGTTTCATCATTTTTGTTGTTTTTAGAAATTATTAAAACAGCAGAAATTGCTAATAAATCGCAGCTTAATAATGTCAGTATGGTCGATGAAAAATAAAAGGAAATTACAGACCACACGATTAACGTGAAAATGCCGATACACTTTCCCGCGATGAACAGCGGCAGATAAGTTTTGTAACGGGAAATATTTAACCAGATGAAAAGCGCCATAAGCGGAAAAATCGCGGTGGGCGCTATAAAAACCGCCGAGGGTACGCCGTCCTGCCAGCCTTGAAAAAAAGCATAAACCGCAACGCATAAAAGTCTTATACATTCATAGAAAAAAAGCGCAGGTTTTAGAAGTATCGTTATCCCCATAATACTAAAATAATGAGTAAAAGAAGAATAATCAAGTATGGGTTTGCCTGAGTCCTGTAATATTAAACAGAATTTTATATGCTTTTGCTTAAATCACGCTGAACAACAATTCTCCGTAAACAGGCAGAGGCCAGCACTTCCTTGCGACAAGCGTTTCAAGTTTGTCAACTGTAATACGCAGTTTCGCCATTGCGGGCAGGACAGTGTCGCGGATAAAAACTGCGCGGGACAAAACGCCATTCGTTGCTAAAGGTTCGTTTAACGCACTGTTAAGTTTTTCAAGTCTTTCAAGCAGATCGGAAGAAAGTTCCGCGATAGATTTCAACAAATGACTTTCCAGTGAATCATCGTATCCGCCTAACGCTTTTTTCTGTTTTAGAAGTTTTGCCAGCTCATTTTGATACTCAACGCAGGCGGGCATTATCTGCCCTTTAACAAGGCTTGCCATTGTAAGAGCTTCAATTTGAATTGTATTGCAATAACCGTATAAAAGAATTTCATAACGCGAGTTAAGTTCCTGCTCTGTAAAAACATTGTGACGCGAAAATACTTCGATGCTTTTTTTGCTGATAAACTCAGGCAGAGCGTCTACTGATGTTCTAAGGTTGGAAAGCCCGAGTTTTGCGGCTTCTGTGATCCATTTTGGCGAATAATTGTTGCCGTTAAAAATAATTCTTTTATGCTCGCTGAAAGTTTTTTTGATAAGGAACGCAATGTCGGAATTAAAATCTTTTGAAGTCTCAAGACTGTCCGCGAACTGCCGCAGGGCTTCGGCGGTGATTGTGTTTAACACAATATTGGGACCTGCGATTGAAAAAGCCGAACCAAGCATACGGAATTCAAACTTGTTGCCGGTGAACGCGAAAGGAGAAGTGCGGTTGCGGTCGGTTGAATCTTGCTGGAAATGCGGCAGCGCTGTAACGCCTGTTTCCATTTGCGTTTTCGCCTTGCCTTCGTAATTTTCCCCCGATTCAAACGCTTCCAAAATTTTGATTAACTCGCCGCCCAAAAATATGGAAACAATCGCGGGCGGAGCTTCGTCTTCTCCTAGCCTGTGGTCGTTGCCCGCGCTTGCCGCCGACGCCCTGATCAATTCCTGATACTCGTCTACCGCTTTAATTATTGCGACAAGGAACAAAAGGAACTGCGTGTTTTTGTGCGGCGTTTCTCCTGGGTCAAAAAGATTGATGCCGGTGTCCGTTCCAAGCGACCAGTTGTTGTGTTTGCCAGAACCGTTTACTCCGGCGAACGGTTTTTCGTGGAGCAGACAAGCCATGCCGTGTTTATTCGCGATGCTTTTCATCAATTCCATTGTAATTTGGTTGTGGTCTGTCGCGATATTTGTCGTTGTAAAAATAGGCGCGAGTTCGTGCTGAGAAGGAGCGGTTTCGTTATGTTCGGTTTTCGCAAGCACTCCAAGTTTCCAAAGTTCTTCATCAAGCTCTTTCATGAACGCGGAGACTCTCGGTTTTATGCAGCCGAAATAATGATCTTCAAGTTCCTGCCCTTTAGGCGGGCGCGCGCCGAACAGCGTCCTTCCGGTGTAAATTAAATCGGGACGTTTTAAAAACATTTCTTTATCGATTAAAAAATATTCCTGTTCCGCGCCGACAGTTGTGATAACTCTTGCCGC
>QMCD01001747.1_pt1 | contig 12812 bp, 8 predicted proteins | sample 1821841 | NCBI WGS metagenome assembly QMCD01 (sample SAMN01991225, study PRJNA193472) | Termite gut metagenome, whole genome shotgun sequencing project. | isolation source: worker | host: Macrotermes natalensis | reverse complement strand
TGATGAAGGAACTTATGCTGTACGGCATCTGCGCGATCACGCTCACCACCACGGGAAGCCTCCAGAACGGCATCCGCGTGTGCGTCTCGCAGCTCAACGAGGCGCGGCAGTTCGAGATGCTCGACGAGCGTCTGGCGGCCTTTGTCAAGGCACACTAATATAGTGATTAGTGATTAAACTATGCGGCCGCGCTCCACGCGCGGCCGCATAGTTTATGTATCCCCCCCACAATACTTCGAGGGTCCGGCCTTAGTTACACATTATCTTAAGTATAAGATCGTCTGTCTGCTTCATCCCCATTGAGCCGATCTCGGCAAGGTTGCGGATCGTGGCTTCGACGTCGTTCTCGATTATGCCTTCGTTGTCGGGGATGCAAATATCCTCCAACGCGAGGATGGCTGCCTGTACCGCCGACTGAACGGCCGACGATACCTTCAGCGCACACCCTATCTTCGCCCCGTCGCACACCATGCCCGTTATATTGCCGATCATGTTTTTGACCGCATAACACGCCTGCTCGTAAGTTCCCCCGCTCAGGTAGACGATCCCGCAGGCCGATCCTGTCGAGGCCACCACGCATCCGCAAAGGGCCGAAAGCCGCCCGAGATACTGTTTTATATGTATCGCCACCAGATGGCTCAGTGCCAGCGCCCGCGCCTGATCCTCGTAAGATGACATCAGTTTCTCGGCTGCGGCCACCACCGGCATGGTCACCGTGATCCCCTGATTGCCACTGCCTGAGTTGCTCATCGCCGGCAGGGTGCATCCAGCCATACGCGCATCGGAGGCCGCCGCGGTGAGCGCCATGGAGTGGGTTAGCAGCCCGTGTCCGAACACATCGCGGTGGATGTTGGCCTGTATTGTCTTACCGACCTGAAGGCCATAATCGTGCATCAGACCCTCGCGCGCAAGTTCGCGGTTCATGCTTGCGGCGTCGAGAATGAACGCGATATCCCCCGGATCGACCTGGTGGATGTAATCCCATATATCGCGCACCGTCAGTTCCACCGATTCGAGCCTGTCGCCGCCGTTCGCACCGTTTTCACCGTCCGTCCCCGCGTGCTCGGCCTCGAACAGCGCCTCGCCGTTCAGACCGCAGTAGACGATATTGTCGTGGATATCCCGGATGTCGGTGCGAGCCCAGTCGTCGCCGTTGCGCACCACGGCGTTCACATACAATTTGAGCGGAGTATCGGCAACCGATATCCTAACCCGTTTTTCGGCCACCGTTTTCTTCGCTTGCTCCACCGCCGCCGGTGTCAGTTCCCTAAAAACTTCGAGCCCGTACTCCGACTTGCCGCACGCCTGTGCGAGGGCCGAAGCCACATGAAGCCCCGTCATACCCGTTCCCGGGATCCCTACGCCCATGCCGTTTTTCAGCACGTTGCCGCTCACGCCGACCTCTATCGACTCCGGTTCGAGCCCCCTTGTCCTCAACAGTTCGCACGATTTGGCAACCGCGAGCGCAACCGCGATCGGCTCGGTGCAGCCCAATGCGGGCTTGACCTCATTGCGCAGAAGTGCCGTTATTCTCCCTATTCCGTCTTTTGTCAGCATATTCGATATGGATTGAAAATTAAGTGATTTTTCGCAATTCAAAAATTGGTGCGAAATTAATGGTTTGCAATTGAAATACAAGCAAAAAAACCGGAATTTTCTCGGGATACGAATTATCCTTTATCCCACCGCATCGGTGCAGCGTCGTTCGGGAGAACGATTATAAAGAAAACACACACAGTGTTTCATCCCGACAGAGCCGCAGGCGACGAGGGATTTACCGTTGTATATTTAAAAACAATAAGGTAGATCCCTCATATACGTTCGGGATGACATCGGTTGATTATAGTATTGGAAATAATTGCTAAACGAATAAGGACAAGCGTGGAAAATTCCAAACTACCCCACTTACTTATCCTCCCAGACGTATGTCTTCACATCGTCGAGGGAGATGTGGTCGCCGCTGAGGATTATGAGGCGTTCGACAACGTTACGTAGTTCGCGGATGTTCCCCGTCCATTGCATCGTCCGCAGTTCGTCGAGCGCGGCGGGATCCACGGGCTTCGGATCGAGCCCGTATTCCATACATATTTTCTTCACGAAATAGTTGACCAACAGCGGGATGTCGTCCAACCGGTCGACCAGCGGCGGAACGTGGATCACGATCACGCTCAGGCGGTGGTACAAGTCTTCGCGGAAGTGACAATTGGCTATCTCGTCGCGCAGGTTCTTGTTCGTCGCCGAGACCACCCTCACGTCTATGTCTATATCCTTGTCGCCGCCCACGCGCGAAATTTTGTGTTCCTGCAACGCGCGCAGCACTTTGGCCTGTGCCGAGAGGCTCATGTCGCCGATCTCATCGAGGAAAAGCGTCCCCCCGTCGGCCTGCTCGAATTTACCCTTGCGCTGTTTCACGGCCGAGGTGAACGCCCCTTTCTCGTGCCCGAAAAGTTCGCTCTCGATCAGTTCCGAGGGGATTGCGGCGCAGTTGACCTCCACGAACGGCTTGCCGCAGCGGGGGCTTTTCTCGTGTAGCCAGCGCGCCACGAGCTCCTTGCCCGTGCCGTTGGGCCCCGTAATCATCACCCTTGCCTCAGAGGGGCCCACGCGGTCGATAAGCGCTTTGACATGGAGTATGGGAGCGGCCGTTCCCACGATCGACTCCACCAAAGCGTCGCCGGAAGGGCAGTTGCAGTTACGGTTCTTTTCGAATTCACCCTTTAGGAACAGGTCGTTATTCGATGCCGGTCGTGCACTTCCTTTCTTGGTGACGATGTGCCTTGGCGCCTTTTCCACTTTTGCAAATTCGAGGATGCCGCGGATAGCCGCCAGCAACTGGTTCATCTCCACTGGTTTGGAAATGAAATCGAACGCTCCGTCACGGATTGCGCTCACCACTGTTTGGAGTGTCGGGTTGTTCGACATTATTATGGCGTGGAGGTTACGAAAATCCGTACGTCCCAAAGCGACATGTTGGTCGCCTATCGATCCGTCGCACAGCAGAATGTCGTAGATCTTATCTTCATGTGCCACGTAGCCCTCTTCCAACGTCGCAAAAGCATCGACATCGAATTTTTCGAATTCGAGCCGCTCCTTAAGAACATTCCTGATGCTTTTCGTCGGGTCGAGGATCAGTATCTTTATTTTGTCAACGTTGTCCATAAAATATTAATAAAGTAATATTGATAATGGCACGCCCTTGTCTTTTCGTGTAAAACGTTTATCTTTGCCGGTAAAGTTAGCAAAAGATTTATCATTTCAGCACTATTTTTGCAGATATAGTTAGTTTATTAGCAGTAGAATCGGGCGTCAGGGCCTTGTAACCTAAAATTCCACTGCAAAAAAATCTTTTCGTGCTATTTTTCGGCCTGTCCGGAATATTCCAAAAAAAGCATGCGTTCTTTTCGTGGGCGCCGCATATTCTGTCGCAAAATGAAAAAAAATTACAATTACGAGCGAAAAAAGCTCCAACTGCCCGAATACGGGCGACACATACACGAAATGGTCGATTATCTCTCGACCATCGAAGACCGCGCCGAGCGCAACCACCAGGCCCAAGCCGTGATAGGCGTGATGGGAAACCTATTCCCGCTGTTGCGCGACACGGCCGACTACACCCATAAGCTGTGGGACCACATGTTCATCATGGCCGACTTCAAGCTGGACGTTGATTCGCCCTATCCGATCCCTTCGGCCGAGGAGCTCGCACCCCGCCCGGCAAAGATGGCCTATCCCACGAAAAAGATAGCCATCAAGCACTATGGCAAGAACGTGGAGAACATTCTGCGCTCGTTGCGCGGGGTGGATGATCCCGAGGAGGTCGAGGAAGCCATAGGCAACGTGGCGCGCTACATGCGCACGAAAAGCTATGAATACAACCAGGAGCATCCGAACAACGATGTGATAATCAAGGATATCAAGAAGATGTCCGACAACATGATCTCGGTCGACGAAACGGCCATCGGAAACCTGCGCAGCGAGTATAAGCAACATCACCAACCATTTCAGAAAAAAGGCCAGCACCAGAGCGGCTACCAGAACCGCCAGAACAAAGGCGGCAAAGGCCCCAAAAACCAACAGCAGAACAAGCCCGCCAAGCCCCACCGCAACCATGCGAAATAGCGGTCGGGCTTTACAGGTCCATCATTGTCGTAGTATAGATGACTGAAGTTTTCTAAGGCGTGTTAACACGCCTTAGTCTTTTGGCTGTGAATTGTCCGCGAAGAACTCCCGGATGGCCTTTTTGAAATTTTCTATTGTTTGGGTCATCGGGACGTATGATTTGCCACCCGAGGCGTTTTTGTGCCCTCCGCCGTCGAAATAACGCCGAGCAAACTCGCTGCAATCGACATCCTCGCGCGAGCGGAAACTGACGCGGATGAACTGCCGCGTCTCGATGAACATCGCCGAAAGCGCCAATCCACGGATCGAGAGCGGATAATTGACAAAGCCCTCGCTGTCGCCGATCTGGAAATTGAACTTGCGCAGTTCCGACTCCCTGAGCGCCATATAAGCCGTCTGCTCGCCGCCTACCTTGATTATTTGCATCTTGTCCAACACATGCCCCAGCAGTTTCAGCCGGTCGGCCGTGTAACTGTGGTACACCATGCGGTTGATATACGGAATGTCGATCCCTTTTTCAATCAGCACGGCCACAGCGCGAAAAAGTTCGGGGGTGAGGAAACTGAACGAGAAATTACCCGTATCGGTCATTATCCCAACATAGAGCTGTTCACCCATCGTCTTGTCGATCGCCTCCAGTCCCTCGATCTCTTCGATCAGGCGGTAGACGAGGAACGAAGTCGAGGAACTTTTCGGATAGGAGAGTTCCAGGTCGTACACGTGTGGAGGGTCGAGATGGTGGTCGATCAGCACGGTTCGTGCCGCGGTGTTCTTTTCGATCAGCTCACCCACGCCTTCGAGGCGCTGTATCTGGTTGAAATCAAGGCAAAAGATAGTGTCCGCCTCGGCTACGGCCTTTTCGACCTCTTCTTTCTGGAGCTTATGGATGCGCAGTTCGTCGATCCCGGGCATCCAGTCGAGGAACGAGGGAAAGCGGTTGGGAACGACGCACGTCACCCGGTGCCCCTTGCGGCGCAGGACATCGGCCCACGCCAGCGATGCGCCGATAGCGTCGCCATCCGGGTTGGTATGTGTCACTACGACCATATTCTGCGTCCCGCCGTCGAGCAGCGTCCGCAATGCGTCCACGTCTTTTTTCGAAAGTTCCAATATTTTGCCGGATAAATGGATAATTGACAAAGATAAGTAAAAATAGTGGTTAATGGCGATAGAATAAGCTAATAATCCCTGTTATTGTATTGTCGGGATGACATCTGATTACTTCGCCTCACTCGTCGATAACCCCCGATCCGATAAGCTCGTCGCCGTCGTACCACGCCGCGAACTGGCCCGGAGTGACGCCCCTCTGCGGTTGGTCGAATACGATATACCCGCCCTGTGGGGTGACGTGGAGTGTACCCTCCTGAAGCGGCTGACGATAGCGGATGCGAATGCCATAGCGGTGCGAAGCACCCGGCGCAAGTGCGAGGTCGGGCCTGATCCAATGCATCTCCTCTGGGCGAATATGCAGCCCGCGGCGGTATAGCCCCGGATGCGACTGCCCCTGACCGACATATATCACATTGCGCACAGTGTCGGTGGCGATTATAAAGAGCGGTTCGGGCCGTCCGCCTACGTTCAGCCCCTTGCGCTGGCCAATGGTGTAGAAGTGCGCGCCCGTATGCTCGCCCACCTTGCGCCCGTCCTCAGGGGTGTAGCGGAACGGCTCGAACAAAGATTCCCCCGCCGCGCCGTACCCCGGCCACAAGGCCGGGATCTCTATGATATCGCCCGTGCGGGCGGCGAGTTTCTGTTGCAGGAATGTGGGCAGGTCGACCTTGCCCACGAAGCATATCCCCTGAGAATCCTTACGTTTGGCCGTTGCGAGTTTCTGCTCCTCGGCCACGAGGCGCACATCGGGTTTCAGCATATCGCCAATCGGAAACATGGCATAGCGCAACTGCTCCTGCGAAAGTTGGCAAAGGAAATAGCTCTGGTCTTTATTAGTGTCGGCCCCGGCAAGCAGGTGGAAAACCCCGTCCGTCTCCTCCCTGCGGCAGTAGTGTCCCGTCGCCACATAATCCGCGCCAAGTTTCAGCGCCTCTTTCAGGAACACGTCGAACTTTATCTCGCGATTGCATAGCACGTCGGGGTTCGGCGTGCGTCCCTTCTCATACTCTGCGAACATATAATCCACCACCCGTTGGCGGTACTGTTCGCTCAGATCGACATAGTGGAATGGGATATCGAGGCGCTTGGCGACAAGTTCTGCGAACATCTGGTCGTCGTACCACGGACAGTCGCCCGCGAGCGTCCCCGTCGTGTCGTGCCAATTGCGCATGAAAAGCCCCACCACGTCGTACCCCTGCTCCTTCAGCAGGTACGCCGCAACAGAAGAGTCCACGCCCCCCGACAAACCTATGACGACACGTTCCATGACCGCAAAGATACATCAAATTGTCTCAATGCAAAAAACCGAAGAATACGTATAGCGGCCCGAGTATCTCCCTCAATTTTACTATTCCCTTGCTCTTTTGCGCCTTGACGGTAGCCAACGATATATTGAGGCGTTGGGCTATCTGTTCCTGTTTGAGCCCTTCGAGGCTGAGCCTGATTATCCGGGCGGTTCCTTCCGGGAGGCGGGCTATGGCCTCGTCGAGCAGTCGTGCGGTTTCGGCGCGGACATATTCGGCCGAGATGTCTTCTTCGGACGGGCAGACCTCTCCCGTCAACTTGCCTGAGCCGGAAAAACGTTTGAGCCAGTTAAGGGAGTAATTACGCACGACCAGATAGAGTGAATTGCGCAGGTGTTCCGCACTCTTGAGTTTCCGACGGTTCTCCCATACATATACGAACGCATCCTGCACCACGTCGCGCGCCGTCTCTCCATCGCCGATTATCCTGACTGCAAACAGGTTCAACGGTGCGACATATCTTTCGACAATGGTGTCGAAAGCCGATCGGTCGCCGCCGTAGATCTTTGCAAACAGGGCTGGGTCAGACATCATTTTTACCTTCCGGTGCAAGTATACGAAAAAAAGACGGCTAATCCATATACTTTTTTGCCGTTGGATTGCAATAGCATATAAACAATCGGTGTAAGTCATGAATTTCGAAGACGACGATAAGATCGCGCGCATCCTTGCGAACAGTACAATGGGAGGGGCGGATGACGCCCGGCGGCAGATGCTGGAGGAGTGGGCCGGAAAATCGCCCGCCAACAGGGCTGTTTACAATGACGCCCTGAGAGGGGGGCTGACAGGTGGGCTGGAGGTGGATCCGGCACGCGAGAAGGCGGCCATAGCCCGTAAGATAAGGCGCAGGAGCATACGCAGGACTTTATCATGGAGCATCCCGGCCGCGGCCGCTTCGATAGCCCTGCTGTTAATGTTACTGCCTGTCGGGCGCGTGGAGTCCGTACCGGAAGGGATCGCGCCGGGAAGCAGGGTCGCGATACTCGAACTCGGCGACGGCCGACAGGTGCGGCTCGACACCTTGCAGCGCCCGCTGATCGAACAGGATGGCGCAAGCGCGTCGTTGAGCGGGCAAGGGCAGTTGGTCTATCTCCCGGCAGAGAAGGCACAGGATGCCCGGATCACAAATAAACTGTATGTACCCCGCGGCGGTGAGTACAGGGTCATGCTGGGCGACGGAACTCAGGTTTGGCTCAACGCAGGCAGTTCGCTCGAATATCCGCTGACCTTCGACGGCGGCGAACGGCGTGTCAGGCTCAGCGGGGAAGGCTATTTCGAGGTGACGCCCAACGACCTCATGCCATTTATCGTGGAGACGGGCGATCAGGTGCTGACCGTGCTGGGCACCAGGTTCAACGTCAGCGCCTATGCCGAGGATGGGGTGACGATCACGACGCTTTGCGAGGGCAGCGTCGAGGTGGAGGCCCTCACGGGCGGCGGGCAAGCCCTGCTTGTGCCCGGACAGCAGGCGCAGCTGCACAACGGAGGGGCAGGATTCACCATCGCCGCGGTAGACGCCCGCGAGTTCACGCTCTGGAAAGACGGCGTATTCATATTCGACGAGCGCGGCCTCGGACAGGCGATGCAGGACATTGCGCGCTGGTACGATATCACAGTAGATATGGGCGATATCGCCACCCACGACATCGTTTTCAAGGGCAATTTGCCCAAATACGAAGACCTGGACAAACTGCTGGGAATGATCGAAAAGATCGCCCCCGCGAGATTCTACATGCGCGGCGGAGTACTCCACGTCGATATGGAACAGTAGAAACCATACCCAGACCAACTTAATGAACAACATAAAACGGGAGGATCCGGCAGATCCTCCCGCGAGAGCCGAAAAACACCTGCCGGCAGCAGGTGAGATTACTTAACCCTTCAATTCACAAATTTATGAAAAAAATCTACGAACGCCTCCATCTCCCGCCGGAGAAGAAGAGGAAAATCTTGATGATTATGAAAATCAAACTTGTGTTGTTATTATGCGTGGGAAGCCTCAACGCGACAGCACTGCACTCACAGGAAACGGTGATGGATGTCAGGTGGGAAGATCGAACGATAGTCTCGATCCTCGATGAACTTAAAAGCGAAATTGGCTGCGAGTTCTTCTACCGCAAGGGGCTGATCCCCGAGACCCAGACGGTAAGCGTGACGATGAGCGGTGCCACCATCGGGCAGATCCTCGACGGAGTGCTCGTACGCAACGGTTACAGTTACGACATACACGACGGCATCGTACTGATCAACCGCGCGGCGCAGCCCTCTGCCGATCCCGCCCAACAGACGCAGCAACCGGCCACCGTGAGCGGAGTGGTGGTCGATGCGGAAGGAAGGCCGATGCCCGGCGCCACCATTGTCCTCAAAGGCGGGACCAGCGGCACGACCGCCGATATCTCGGGCCGTTTCTCGCTCCGGGTGCCGGCCGACAACAGGGTACTCATCATATCGTTCGTGGGCTACAAGACCCGGGAGATCGACGCCGGCGACCGCCGCGAACTAACGATCGTCCTCGAAGAATCGTCGCACGATATCGCAGAAGTCGTGATCACCGGTTACAACGTTATCGACAAGACGCTCTACACGGGTTCGGTGTTCCAGTTGAAGCCTGATACGACCATGATGAAAACCCTCACCAGCGTGGAAGACATGCTTCAGGGTATGGTTCCGGGCATGACCGTCATAAACACTTCGGGTTTGGTGGGTGCCGCCCCGAAAGTACGGATCCGGGGTACGTCGACCATATACGGCAATCAGTCGCCGCTGTGGGTCGTCGACGGAGTGATCCAGCGCGACCCGCTTCCGATACCGGAAGGAACTGGCGCGCTCGGCGAAAGCGACCTGTCCGACCTGCGCGAGGTGGCGTCGAGCGTCATTTCGTGGCTAAACCCCATGGACATAGAGACGATCACGGTGCTCAAAGACGCGGCGTCGACGGCAATCTATGGCTCGCAGGCTTCGAACGGCGTAATCGTAATCACGACCAAGAGGGCGCGCTCGGGAGGTTTCTCGGTGTCGTACAGCGGCAGTTTCGCCGTTGGACAGAAGCCCAAGTACAGTCAGTACGATATGATGAATTCGCAGGAGTTGATGCAATTCTCTCAGGAAATGTACATCGACCGCAACACCTTTTCCGAAGACCTGCTCCCGATCGGTTATGCCGACCTGATCAGAAAATTGCAGAATAAGGAGATCGGCAAAGAGGAGTTCGACCGCGAGTTCCGCAAGCTGGAGAATATGAACACCGACTGGTTCGACATCCTGTTCCGCAACTCTTTCAGCCAGATACACAACGTCACGGTGTCGGGCGGCGGCGAGCGCCTCTCCAACCGCACCTCGTTGGGCGTACAGAATATCCTCGGCGAGGCCCGCGGCAACGACATGAACAACTTTATGGTCAATTCCGCGACGACGATCCGGCTGGCCGATAAACTTATGGCCAACGTGACCCTCAGCGGCAGCCAGAGCGAGAGGAGCGGTTTTGCTTTCGACGTAGACCCGTTCTCCTATGCGATGAACACCTCGCGCACGACCCCGGTCTACAACGAGGACGGGTCGCTCCACTACCATGTCAAACCGGGTATGATCAGTACGGCTATCCCGAATAAGAAGCCGTACTATAATTATAACATCCTGAACGAGCTGGAAAACACCGGCAACACAAACCAGACCCAGAAACTCCAGGCCTCGTTTGATATCTCATGGAGGTTCGGCAACGGGTTCGACCTGCGCGGCATGTTCGCCTATGCGATCGCCAACAGCGAGGTGCGCTCCTACGCCACCGAATATTCGCACTATATCACCCAGCTTCGCGGATATGAAATGGGCGAGGCCGCGGGCAATCTGGATGCGATGAGCGGAACGCCCCTTCCCTTCGGCGGCGTGTCGATAAACGAAAACGCCCGCAACAGGGACTGGTCTACGCGAGTCGACCTGAATTACAACCGCACGTTCAATGACCGCCACACGGTGGTTCTCCAGTTGGGAGGCGAGGCGCGTTCGGCACGCACCTACGGCCATAAGGACCTTATGTTCGGCTATCTGCACTATCGCGGCGAGAAATACGCCAACGTGCCCCTCGCGCCCGAAAACATTCCGGGGGCGGCCGAACATCCCGTGTCAGGCCTGCACGAGCGCATGCGTCTGGGCACCTCGAACAACAACTCGATAAACAACTACCTGAGCACATACCTCACGGCGATATACAGCTTCGACCGCCGTTACACGCTTAACCTCAATGCGCGCCTCGACGCCTCGAACCGTTTCGGGCAGGACAAGAACAAGCGTTTCGAACCCAACTGGTCGGCAGGCTTCAAATGGAGGCTCGGCGAGGAGGAGTTCATCGAGATGGCACATTGGATGGACATGATCGACCTTTCGTTTAGCTATGGCTACACGGGCAACGCGGTGCAGGCCGTATCGCCCTACCTGATAGCCACCGACGAGGGTTTCAACGAATACTATCAGAGCTATGCGCTCAGGGTTAAATCCCTGCCATACCCAAATCTGGGATGGGAGAAGAAGAACGACTGGAACGCGGCGATCGACTTTTCGTTCCTTCAGGGCCGCATAGGTTTGACCGCCAACCTTTTCGCATCGAAAAGCGATGTGCTCAACCAGCGCGACATACCTCTGGAGAACGGCATGCGTCAGGGGATCATCATGGGCCAAAAGATACAGACCCGCGGATGGGATCTCTACCTGAACGTCGTTCCGGTCAGGAGTGAAGACTGGTTGTGGTCTTTGACTTTCAATACCGGCAAGTCCAAAGGTAAAATGACCCGGGGCGAACAGATCAACGACCGCAACATGTACCTCGGAGGTCTGGCCGTGGTCAACGGCGAGCCTTACTCCACTTTCTGGTCATACTCCTACAAAGGGCTTGACAGCGAGCACGGCTACCCGACGTTCAATTATATGGATATCGAGGGCACCGATGATCCGCTGCAATATCTGGTGAAGAGCGGAAAATTCGAGCCCGATTTCCAGGGCGGTCTCTCGACCATGGTGCGTTACAAATCTCTTTCCATGCGCGCGTTGTTCTCGATGTCGTTCGGCGCCCACAGCCGCCTGCCGAAAGTATACAACAATTACGGTGCGCCGCTCCCTTATCAGAACATCCCGCGCCTGTTCAAGAATCGCTGGCGTCAGCCGGGAGACGAGAACAAGGACGGGGTCTGGCCCGCGCTTCCGATCGGTAACAGGGATGCGATCGTCCTGAGGCAGATGCTGCCCACCCCCGAAGGGTCTCCCGTTCTTGAGAACCGTTTCGCGATGTGGAACCTTTCCGATGCACGTGTGGCGAGTGCTGACTTCATCCGTTGCCGCAGCATCCAGTTGTCGTATAATTTGCCTGCGAAGTGGACGAAAGCCATCTCGGCCGGCAGCGCGAGCGTTTCGCTGGTGATGGCGAATCCGTTCACCATCGTGTTCGACGACAAATGGGACGGCTACGATCCCGAGACCGGCAACTGGCCCCTGAGGAAGACCACGACGCTCAACCTGAGTATTGCATTCTAAATAAAACACAGAGAGACTATGAAACTGAACTTCAAATATATTCTTCTGGCGGCGGGCGCGCTCACACTCGGAGGCTGCTCGTTCCTCGAAGAGAAATCGTGGGACGAGGTGATCCCGAAAACCACCGAAGATTTCGCCGAACTTTTGGTCGGTTCGGCCTATCCGATAGCGGGGGACAACAACGACGTCGCGGCCTTCACCATGCTTTTTGACGACGACATTACGCTGGCTGCGCCCAGCCCGACCGAGAACGAGGTCGTCAGGCTCAACGAATGGGGGTCGATCTACACGTGGCAGCCTTCGGTGGGTGTGAATACCGATGCGTTCAGCACGATCTACTACTCCTACTACACGAAGATCATGGGGTGTAATTCCGTGCTCGACCTGATCGACGACGCCATCGGCATCGAGGCCGACCGCGACAGGGTCAAAGCCGAGGCGCTCGCCCTTAGGGCCTACTACTACTTCATGCTGGTCAACTTCTATGGCGAGCCTTACAACTATGCGGGCGAAGGTCATGGCAAGGATTCTCCCGGCGTTCCGCTGAAGCTCAATTCGGTGATCGACAATGAATATACGGCGCGAAACACTGTCGGGGAGGTTTACGACCGGATAGTTGCGGATATGACCGAAGCTGTGCGCCTGATGGAGCCGCTGGAGGTCATCCGCGGCGATTTCAGGTTCAACCGCCCGGCGATGCACATCCTTCTGTCGAGGATCTATCTCCACATGGAAGAGTGGGAGAAATGCGTCGAACAG
>QMCD01004757.1_pt1 | contig 12817 bp, 10 predicted proteins | sample 1821841 | NCBI WGS metagenome assembly QMCD01 (sample SAMN01991225, study PRJNA193472) | Termite gut metagenome, whole genome shotgun sequencing project. | isolation source: worker | host: Macrotermes natalensis | reverse complement strand
AACCGGCCTCCTCGTCGATATCGACCCATGCGGCCGAACAGTCTGTGCCATACTCCCCAGCGGTAGTCTCCACTGTCACGCTCTCCTCCTTCGTGTCGTTGTATTCAAAGGATAGGCTCGTCGGGCTTACCGAGAAACCCTCCTGCGGTGCGGCCTGCGTTACGGTTACCTCTTTTGCGGGAGCTGTACCGGCTGTTACGGTGATCTTGGCGCTTCGGGCGGCATATCCGACCTCTGAGGCCTCGTCGTGCGTGTATTCGCTGACGCTTACTGTGAACGATCCGTCGGCCTCGACGATATCTATCCAATCGGCTTCGCAGTCGGTATCGTACTTTGCGGCCGTAGTCTCCACGGTTACAGCCTCCTCTTTAGTGTCGTTGTATCCGAATGAGAGGCTCGACGGCGATACTGAGAGCGTATCTTTTGTGTCGGGATTGTCGCCGCCGTCGCACGAAACCGATATTCCGGCACATATCACAGCAGCAGCCATAATCAAAGTAATAAAATGTGTTTTCATGGTAAATTAAGGTTAAAGTTGTGTTATTGTAAAACGACCTCTAAAAGTAGTGAAAACATTCATTACGGAGGCCTCTATCCTCCTACTTTCTTTTCAATAATCGTGTATTTACAATCCTTGTAAAAAACCACGTATAAACAGTTGCAATTTTTTGCATCTAATTTCTACTTTTGTCTCAATGCCTAAAAACAGTCTAAAATGAAAAAACTTTATCTATTTGCCTTTTTGATTTTGCCCCTTGTGGCAATATCCTGTACGCAGGAGAGAGTGAACCCCGATCAGGGCCTCGTTACGGCCGTTACAGAGATGGTCTTTCCCCGCTGGGGCGAGACCCAAACACTTGAGATAGAGGTTCTGAATCTTGACGATTGGAGCGCCTATTCCAATATGTCGTGGATAGAGCTCGGCGAACCCGACCTTCAGAACGGCACCGTACAGGTGACCGTCAGGCCTACCGAAGAGATTAACGACCTGCATGGCGAGATAATTATCTATTCCGAGCTGTCAGAGGTTGCCAAGGTGCAGGTTACGCAGAGAGCCAACGGCATTCTCTTCGACCGTCCCACTGCATTGCTCATGAACCTCAAAGGCCCCGTAAAGTCGCTTGACCTCTACTTCAATCCCATATATATGTGGGAAACCAACACGAGCCAGATAGAGGCCATCGAGTTCGACGAGCGCGGGCGCCTGAGTTCGATGACCTACTTCGAAGTGATCCCCCCTTATACGGGTGTAAACGATGCGACATTCACTTTCGACGACCAGAACAGGCCGCTTACAATGGAGGTGAAGTCGCGAAATATGACAGGGATCGGTAATGTTCCGTATGAATTTGCCTTTACTTTCAACTACGATGACAGCGAGAAATATATAGAGGTACACGACCTGTTCTTCGGCATTCTCCAGATGGAGTTTGAAATTTATACCGATGCCAGAATTTGGATGCCGCGCATGTTGAAGGGACTAAGGAGTATAGACATAGAATCGAACGGTTTCCAATATAAGTCGATGATGTTCGATTTCCGTCCCGCCGCCGACGGCACCGTGGTGTGCGTGTTGGCTGTTACGGATAAGGACGACAGGCCGCTGGAGCAGGAGTTGTACACTTACCACTTCGCAGGCAACTTTACAGTGAGCTGCAAATATATGAACTACTACATGTATTCGGACGAAATGTACCCGCACTCCCTCGATTTCGTTATCGACCCCGAAACAGGTAATATACTTTCCGAAGTGCTCAGCATCTCCGTTCCGCAGGATAACAGTACTTTCACCGTATTGGAGAGACGCAACCACAACAATCTGTCCAACTCCTGCCATTACTTTTACGATATGGTCTATTGCGGCTATGATATGAATATCGAGTACGACGAAAATTGGAATGCCGTCCATATAAATGAAAGAGGCAATATGCTGAAGGCCGACTATGAATACGAGTACGACGATTGGGGCAACATTATATACACTACAATGAAGATACAGCAGCCCGGCGGCTCAGGAGATTTCCTGACACAGGAGAGGCCGTTCTTTGTCACTTACCACGAATAATAAACAGCATAATAAATCATGAAAAGAGTCATAAAAAATATTGCAGCTATGCTGCTTCTTGCAACCCCGGTCATCGGTGTTGCATGTACCGAAGATACGACGGAGCCTGCGACCGTAACCATCGCGTCCGACAGCGAGGGTGTTACGATATCCGCTACCGGAAACTCGGCCGATGTGGTGCTCGACCCGACGGGTGCAAGCGCTACCTTGAATATATCTTCGACCGGCGATTGGGGGGTCGTCGGCGAAGATGCCGATACATGGTGTGAGATCGCCAAAAACGGCAATGAGATCACCGTTTCGGCAAGGGAGTTTATTTCGGACTATACACATACCACGATGCTGCGATTGGTATCGGCGGGGTAAGTCGGTAGGGTTCATCAAGGTGTCGCAGCAGGGAACGGAGGTCGTTTCGCTCGGCCTCGGCATGGACGAAGTCGTTTTCGACGAGCGGGGCGGCGAGGTAGTCGTAAATGTCGAGACCAACAAGGACGATTGGAGTGTTAGGCTCGACGACAGTAGCGCCGAAGATTGGCTCGCCATAACCAAAGGTGAGGATTCGTTCACCCTGACTGCCATAACCAATGTCGTCCCCGTAAAGTTCGAGACGACGCTCACCGTGAGGGCAGGCACAGAAGACAACAACACGGAGGTCACTCTGCCCATCACGCTAAATCCGTGGACAAGCGGCCGCATCTCTTTCTTCAGTAATCCGCAGGAATTGGCGACAAAGAGGGTCATCATTCCGCAAGAGGGTGGCGACATTACGATTCCCGTCTATACCAACCGCGAATGGGAGGCTTCAGCCGCGGAGAGTTGGGTTACATTCTCTTACGAGCGCGATGCATTGATTGTCTCTGTCGAACCGGCTAACGAAGTGCGTGAGGCTATAATCACTCTGACTACCACATCGGGTGTCGATGAGGGGCTTACAGCCGAATGTTTGGCAAAACAGGTGGGCCAACCATATATTCTCGAAGTCACCATTCCTGAAGGCGGTGCCCGTATGGATGCACCGATATACGGCAAAGTAAATGTATATATCGACTGGGGCGACGGCTCGGAGCCTACCACCAAAGACGGTTTGCTGTACGATTACGTTCAGCCGAGGCATGACTACCTCGAAGGAGGCGTATATGAGCTCAAGATATACGGCGAGGCGGAGGGTACCAACTGCACCAAAGTCAGCAGAAAGTATGTTACGGGAATTATAAGCTATGGCGAACTCGGTTTTACCAATTTCCAGTACGTATTCGCGGGGATGTCGATCAAGGAGCTGCCGGATGGTTACAAGGAGTTTCTCGCAGACGCAAAAAGCTTTTATTATTCTTTTGCGGGGACCACTCTCGAGACCATTCCCGCCGACCTGTTCGAAGGCATGTCCAATCTGGATCTGAGTTGTACATTTATAAACTGCCCCAATCTGACAACGATCCCAGCAACGCTTTTCGAGGGGACCAGCGGCATTATCGGATTACCGAATACATTCCGCTATTGTCCTGGCCTCACGGAGATACCGGAGACCCTTTTCGACCCGCTTACCGAATTGCGCAGCACTTTCTGCTGTTTCGACGGTTGTAAAGCGCTGACAACCGTGCCCGCCCGGATTCTCAGCAAATGCCCCGAACTTTCGGAGATCAGGAGTATGTTCCGCGACTGCGATAACCTCCGGACAGTGGAACAGGGATTCCTTGCCACCAATACCAAAATAACAAATGCCCACGGCGTATTCGACGGTTGCATCGGGCTTGAAACGGTAGGGACGGACTTCCTTGCAGGAAGTCCCAATGTCAATACGGTCGAGATTGCATTCAGAGGTTGCACATCGCTTACGGGCGAGTCTCCTTTCAGTTATGTGGGCAGCGAGAAAGTACACTTGTACGAAAGGGCTGACTATCCGGATGACTTTACTGCACCCACAAGCTTCACCGACTGTTTCAAAGGATGCACGGGATTGAGCGACTAGATTCCCGCCGGGTGGAAGTAGCCGCCGGCAGCAATAAATAGTTCAGTCGGAAAGATACATACAAATTATCACCTGAAGAACCCCGAACAACTGTCATCAGGCAGATGTTCGGGGACTCTTTTTTTTAAAGATTTGAGAGTATTTACAATTTTTAAAAAATGCGCATGCTTCAGGGTATGCTACTTAAATAGTGTTATTGTATTTTTGTATAATGTCGATTCCGACGGTCGATTATAATGTAACGCCCGATAATATTTTATTAACCTATCTAAATTTTAAGTTTATGAAAACACGTGAAAAAAGAGTCTATTTCGCTCCCGTTATTAAGGAGGAAGAGTTCGCTATCGAGGCAGGCATTGCATCGAGTGTAGGTACTGATCCGTTAGGCGCCCCCGGCGCTGCGGGCGGCAATATTGCCGTCGATGACAACGAACTTGCTTGGTAATTTTAATTGAAACTCTAAATGATTTAAGACAATGAAGAGAATACTTTACTCATTAATGGCCCTTGTGCTCGGCGTAGCGACGATGTCGTGTACGAACGACGACAATGCCAATATAACCACAGGCAATCCGGATACTCTGACTATCGGCGTGAACGGCAGTGTCGATAACCTTATAGGCGAAAATGGCGCCGCTACGAGAATAGAGATGGCCGACGACGGCAATTACGCCGTTTGGACAGACGGCGATATTATAGGTGTGGGTGTTGTTTACGACGGATATGTTACCGGCGGCGGCGAATGGCAGAATTTCTCTATGGTAAATATAGGCGAAGGAGGTAACGCGGCCGACTTCAGCGGCCCTTACACTACCGGCAACGGACTTTCAGGACAGTGGGTATACACTTCCGGCAGCCCTAACGATCAGAATACGGGCAATGACATTATGTATCTGGAGACCGCAATTCCCCATATTTTCTATGGCGTAGCTCCTGCCACAAGCTTCACCATGAGGCTTACGGAGAACAGAACGGCTACGCTGAAGAGTATTCAGCAACCGGCCGCCGATGCTTTCGACGGAAGCGCCGTTCTGATGACCTCCGTAGGCGAAGAGTTGTACCGTCTCGACAGGAATAATGTGGACGCGTCGCAGAATACAAGCATCCAACTGCGCTTCCAACACCGCACAGGTTTTCTTAAGATAAAACCCGGCACCCTTCCCGACGGAGCGGCCGACGATATCGTCAGGTCGGTTAAGATCTCTGCCGAGGGCATCGCCGGTACGGTTGCACTGCCTTTCAGCCCCGCAACGGGTTTCGGTGCCCTCGACAAGAGCTCGGGTTCGCAGACCGACATCATCACCCTCGACTATGAGGGCAAGAACATAACTCTCGGTGATATGGAGATTTGGGTGGTGGCTCTTCCGGGCACCTACGACAATGTGGATATCACGATAGTTACCACCGGCTACGACGCCATAAACTATGTGGACCGCACAGGCCTCGTAGTGGCTGAGAACACTCTTAAGCAGATCACCCTCAACTACAATGAACCGGCAGGCGACAACAGCACAGTTGCAACACCTACCGAGACCATAAAGATCGTCAGGTCTTCGTTCGCCTACGAAGGGCAGGATATCCCTATCTCTAATGCGAACGGGACAGGGTTTATCATATATAATCAACCGGAGCAGGGCGACATACAAATAGATTGGCAGAATATAAAACAGGGCGGCACCCTGCCGAATTGGGTTAACACTTTTGCTGCTGCCAATGCCGCTGCCAATTCCATATCAAACGTCCAACCATTGGGGAAGAGGATCAAGAGGGTCGTTGTCGAAGGCAACAACAATGAAATCGGAGGTGTGGCATCTATTGAGTTCGGTGTGGGTTACGTAGGCGGCAACAGCACTGATAACGATGTAAGGTTCGAACCGAAGATCACAGGCACCACAACCATTTACGAGTATGTGCCTGATGGCGACTTCACTTTCTTCAGGTGGTCGGTGACCAACAATACGGCAATGGTGAAAAGTATTACTGTAGAGTACGAACCCGGCGAACCCGCATACCCGGGCTTTGAGCCCGGCGAAGGCGGCGACGGCCCAGGCGACGGCGAGACAGGCGAGGAGATAGTCATTGACTTTGCAGGCATGCCAGGTCTTACCACAAGTGGAAGTTCGGGGGCCAATACGATAGACGGCCTCGATATAGCATGGAGAAATATGGCTTACCAGAGCGGCACAACTTACTTCCTTGCCCGTAATGGTTCGGACAACTACATCATTAATACCGCTCCGGCTGGCAAGCGAATTATAAAGGTTATTGTCAACTGCCGTTCCAATGTAACCAGTGGATCATTCGACAGCAGGAGTGATGCCACAGTACAGTTCGGCACCACGGGCGATTCGTTTGTAGCAGCCAAATCCGATACTGCCGACGGAAGTACCTATGTAGAGGAGTATATCGCTCCCGACGGAGATTTCCCATATTTCAAATTCTCTTCCGGCAATACCAGCGCCAACTATGAGTCGATAACCGTAGTATATGAACCGATGCCCGTCGAAACACAGCGCCTGACATTCGGGGCCGACGCTTTGGGCATTCAGCAGGGTGTCGTGCTCCCGGCCACAGGTACCGCGACAGTAGATAATGTAGATATATCATGGGCGCAGTTAAGAGTACAGTATAACAACGGAGGTTGGCCGGTACCTTTGTTCATGATTGGAAATAAAGACACAGGCTTTATCAAGAATACTACACCCGTCGGCTCAAAGATCGTGAAGATCACGATCGAGTACAATCCTGACAGGACAGGAAATTTTGCCGGTGCCGGCAAGAGTGTTATAAAGTTCGGTGCTGCTGTCGATTCTTATGGAGATGGCGTAACGGCGGTTAACGATGCTGCGGCAGGTACTGACGAATTTACAGCTCCCGCAGGAGATTTTCAGTATTTCCAATTCACTACACTCAATGCCAGTGCAAACTACGAGTATGTTCATATCGATTACGTACCGTAATCACATGATCGCTTAATATGCAACAAAATGCGGCCGGGATTCCGGCCGCATTTTGTAAGTGATGTAAAAATAGCGCGATTTTATCGCGCTATTTTTACAATGTTGTTTCCAAATTTTCAAATTACTGCATTTCCAGATTCTACTTCTTTGTTCCTTTTAGGTATATCTCGGCTTTATCTATAGCACCTTTCGTTACCGTGCCTGTGAGGGCAGACAGGCTGTCGTCGATACCCATAAAGTTTAGTATGTATTTCGAGAAATCCATAGTGAGCTGTATATCCTGACCGGAGATCTTTACTTTGAATGTCATCGATTCCCTTCCGGCATTGATGATTACTTCGTCGCCTTTGACCTCATAAGGGCGAGTGTCGTCGCTGTCATCGTCGATATAGACAGTGCCGTCGGCAAGGAATGTGATCTCATCACCCATGAAGTCGTCCGGATCTTTAAACTCTGCTGCAAGTGTGGATTCTGCCTCCTCGGCAAGCGTCCCTTCGACGTCGAAACCGACTTCAGCGAATTTCCATGTTCCGACGATCTCCTCGGCAACATTGCCGCCGCACGATGCGAACACAAAGGGCAGCGCGGCGATTAAAACAAGTAATTTCTTCATAAACTGATTATTTTAGATTATTAGAGCAACGATTAGAAATAGAACATCAGGTTTACGCTGGCTGTCGAATTAATATTGAACTGGTTTTGTTTAGGCATTTTGTCTTCAGTATCTCTTTTATACACGTCGGTATAATAGTCCCAAACTTCATACTCGACACCATCATACTTATAACTTGAGCCATATCCAAACAGGCCGAATTCGAAACCAAGCGACACATTGCGCGAAAGGAAATAATCGACACCCATAAATATGGAAAATCCGCCACGGGTGGTGCTGGATGATTCGTTCAAAACACGTCCATAATAAGGATCGAAAAAAGCGTTAGTGGGATACTTGTTGTCCACGGTTATCGCATTGCCGTACTCATAAGCGGTTTTGTTGGAAGCAGTACCGATAAATGCCTCTATGCCGACATATCCCTGCACACGGCGCAGAGTGCGGCGGAATTCGACGCCGACAGCAAAATCGAAACCGCTGGTGTTTGTTTTCTTTGTGTCGGTAACTTCTGCTACTTCGCCGAGAGCATTTGCAATATCGTCACGAACGAATCTCCTAACAGTGTAATTGCTGGCATTCACACCCAAACGCGCCCTCAATGCGATGTTGTCGGTAAGGAAATACTTTGCAAAAAAAGCGCCGCCGCCGAACGGCTTAATTGGCTCTTCTTCCATCTTGTTGTCGGCAAAAGAGTTGCCGATGAATTTAACCGCGCCGGCGAGGTCGATACCCGTTGCCAAGTCGCCTTTTTTAGGTGTCATCGAAGAAAAATCTTTCTGATGGTCGCGGTTGCGGTCATGTTTCTGTGCGTTTGCAAAAGACACCGATATCAGTGCCACTGCCAAGATTAATAATTTTTTCATTACCAATAGTTTATATTAAAGTTAAGTGTTGTTATGCCAATTGCTGCAACTCGATAAGTTTGGCGTAGAGGCCCTTTTTGCCCATAAGTTCGGCGTGGGTGCCCTGCTCGGCTATGCGGCCGTCCTCGACGACTATTATTCTGTCGGCATTGTGTATCGTGCTAAGGCGATGGGCGATGACTATCGAGGTGCGCCCCTTGAGCAGCGTGTCGAGTGCCTCCTGCACCAGCTTTTCGCTCTCGGTGTCGAGTGCCGAGGTGGCCTCGTCGAGTATCAGTATCTCGGGGTTCTTGAGTACCGCGCGCGCTATGCTCAACCGTTGGCGCTGGCCGCCGGAGAGCTTCACCCCGCGGTCGCCGATGTTGGTTTCGTAACCCGCCTCGCACTCGCGGATGAAGTTGTCGGCATTGGCTATGCGCGCCGCGGCTACCACCTGCTCGTGGGTTGCCTCCTCGTTGCCAAGACGTATGTTGTTCTCTATGGTGTCGTTGAACAGTATGGTCTCCTGCGCCACGAGCCCCATCTGCCCGCGCAGGGAGTGGATGTCATATTTACGTATATCGCGGCCGTCGATGAGTATGCTCCCCTCCGTAACGTCGTAAAAGCGGGGGATGAGGTCAGATAAGGTGGACTTGCCGCCTCCCGAAGGCCCGACGAGGGCTACCGTTTCGCCCTTGTTGACCTTGAAGCTGACGCCGCCGATCACCTCGCGCGTGTCGTAAGTGAAACGCACGTCGCGGAACTCTATCGACTCGCGGAACTCGGTAAGCTCCACCGCATCGGGAGCATTGGTGATGGTGCTCTTGGTGTCCAGCAGCGCGAATACGCGCTCTCCGGCCGCAATACCCTGATTGATGTTGCCGAACGAGTCGGTAATGGAACGCATCGGGCGGGTTATCTGGGTGAAGATCAGTATGAATGCCGTAAAGTCGCCTACCGTTAGCGCATCCTGCATCGCAAGCGAACCCCCGAAGATGAGTATGCCCGAGGCTGCAACTATTCCCAAAAATTCGCTCATGGGTGATGACAACTGCTGTCTGCGCGATATGCGTCTCGAGAAGTAGGAGAAGACATTGTTAAGTTCGTGGAACTTACGCCTAAAAAATCCTTCGGCGTTGTATCCTTTTACGACCTTAATACCTGACAGGGTTTCGTCGAGTGCTGAGGTCATCTCGCCGAAACGCTCCTGTGCAGTCTGTGCCGGCCGTCTCAACCGTTTAAGTATGGCGCCGATTAGTAGCGCCACGACGGGCAGATATACTATCGAGAATATCGACATCTGCCACGACATGTTTATCATCGCGAAAATGTAGGTGAAGATAAGGAATGGTTCGCGGAAAACCACCTGAAGTGTATTGACCACACAGTACTGTACCACCTGCACATCGGAGGTGATCTTCGCCATGATGTCGCCTTTGCGTTCGTTGGTGAAGAAGCCTATATTGAGATTTATTGTATTGTCGAACAGTGTATTGCGCAGGCTTTGCAGTGTATTTATCTTCATATTCTCAATCACGCGCTGTCCTAAGTATCGGAACAGGTTACTGAGCAGCGAGCAGAATATCACTACAATAGCCAGCAGGACGAGTATGCCCATCACATCGTAATTCTCACCGTAAATAGAGTAAAGCACATATTTGGTGGCATTCTGGAAAAATTCCGTATTGAACGCAAACTCCGGCATGGCGGTAACGTATGTTACGGTATCGGATTTATTGAAAAGCGTTTCGACGACAGGGGCTATCAACACGAAATTGAACATGTTGAATACAGCGTGGAAAAGTGTGTAGAAAAAATATGGTATAGCGTATTTCTCGATCGGCTTGGCAAAGCCGAGAATTCTCCAGAATGTCTTCATTAATTATGCGAAATTATAATAGGTACAAAGATACACAAACTATTAAGAAATCTTCCATTTTCAATTTTCAATTTTCCATTTCGAAAAATTTGCCGTAAATTTGTTGTTATCAAAGCTAAAAAGTTTAAACAGACTCTGACATGGATATAGTATTGAGCGGGATACGCCCTACCGGTAATCTTCATCTGGGCAACTACTTCGGCGCGCTGCGCAACTTCGTGAAATTGCAGTATGAGGCCAAATGCTTTTTCTTCATCGCCGACTACCACTCGCTTACCACGCACAACGACCCGTCGCTGCTGCACGGCAACGTCAGGAACGTACTCGCGGAGTACCTCGCCGCGGGCATAGACCCCGATGCGGCGACGATATATGTTCAAAGCGACGTTCCGCAGGTGGCCGAACTGTCGCTGCTGCTCAGTATGCACGCCTATGTGGGCGAACTACGGCATCGTTCAAGGACAAGATACGCAAAAACCCGTCGAACGTCAACGCGGGGCTGCTGACCTATCCCGTGCTTATGGCCGCCGACATATTGATACACCGCGCCACCCATGTTCCGGTCGGCAAAGATCAGGAACAGCACCTCGAACTTACGAGGGTGTTCGCCCGTCGGTTCAACAACATGTACGGCGTGGAGTATTTTCCGGAGAGCCAGCCATATAACTTCGGCGCGGAGCTGGTCAAGATACCGGGGCTCGACGGCACCGGCAAGATGGGCAAGAGCGAGGGCAACGGCATCTACCTTATAGATTCTGACGACGCGATACGCAAAAAAGTGATGCGCGCGGTAACCGATTCCGGCCCCACGGTGCCCGATTCGCCCGTAAGCGAACCCGTCGAGAATATATTTACCATTATGAAAGCTGTATCGACGCCCGATACGATACGATTCTTCAGGGAGAAGTATGCCTCGTGCGAGATACGATACGGCGACCTCAAAAAGCAGCTCGCCGAGGATATCATCAAGGCCGTCGCCCCTATACGCGAACGCATCGAAGCCATACGCGCAGACGACGCATACCTCCGCCGCGTGGTGGCACTCGGAGCCGAGAAAGCGCGCGAAAGCGCCATGCAAACCGTCGCCGACGTACGCGGAATGATGGGGATCAAACCGTTTTAGAAAATTATGAATTATTAATTTTAGGTGCGGCTGCGCCACGGGGTTATAATATACGTGCGAAGCACACCTTCATTCATAATTCATAACTTAAGATCTGATGAAAGCACGAATATACTACGCTCTTACGAGGGTTACGCGGAGGTTGTCTGAGAGCCAGCTCATGATAATCCTTGCCGTGGTGGTGGGGCTTGTGGCCGGATTTGCGGCATACGCCTTCGAGGAGATGCTCCACTGGCTGCGGTATGGGCTGACGAGTTGGTTCCCGGTCGATGCGGCGGGCTATATGTTCCTCATATATCCGGCCGTAGGTATAATCATTGCGTCGCTTTTCGTGAAGTACCTTGTCAGGGACAATATATCGGAGGGGGTTACAAGGGTGCTCTACGCCATAAGCAAGCGCAGTTCGCGCATCCGCAGGCACAACACCTATTCATCTATGATAGGCGGCGCCATAACGATAGGTTTCGGCGGCTCGGTAGGGCCGGAGGCGCCGATAGTGCTGACCGGTTCGGCCATAGGTTCCAACATCGCGCAGGCGATGAGGCTCAATTACGGCAATACGACCCTGCTGCTGGGATGCGGTGCGGCGGCGGCCATAGCGGCGATCTTCAAAGCCCCAATAACGGGGCTCATATTCGTATTGGAGATATTGATGCTCGACATATCGATGAAGGCGATCATACCGTTGCTGATATCGTCGGGTGTGGCTACTACATTGGTGCTGTTCCTCAAGGGGTTCGATCCGATGCTCGCCGTCGATGTGGGCGGTACGTTCAGGCTCGAACACCTTCACATATATGTGCTGTTGGCGGTGGTATGCGGATTGATAGCCTTCTACTTCACATACACCAACGGCAAGATAGCTGCATTTTTCGAGAAGTTCCCGCAGTGGAAGCGGTGGCTCTTGGGCGGCATAGCGCTCGGAGTGCTGATATTCCTTTTCCCGCCGCTCTACGGCGAGGGGTACGGCTCTTTCACGGCGCTCATGCACGGGCGTATCGACGAGCTTTTCAACAATTCGCTTTTCTACCAATACAGGGATGTGTCGTGGGTGGTACTGCTATTCCTTGCAGGCACGCTCTTCATGAAGGTTATCGCCATGTCTGTTACCAATGCGGCGGGTGGTGTCGGCGGAACGTTCGCGCCGTCGCTCTTCGTCGGGGCATTCACGGGCGGCTCGATAGCTTTCATATTCAACACATGGTTCGGCATGGAGCTGTCGGTGGTCAATTTCTCGCTCGTGGGCATGGCAGGGGTGATGACGGGAGTGATGAAAGCGCCCCTTACGTCGGTATTCCTCATTGCCGAACTGTCGAACGGCTACGGGCTTTTCGTGCCGCTGATGATCGTCGCCTCGCTTTCATATGCC
>QMCD01003779.1_pt1 | contig 12818 bp, 12 predicted proteins | sample 1821841 | NCBI WGS metagenome assembly QMCD01 (sample SAMN01991225, study PRJNA193472) | Termite gut metagenome, whole genome shotgun sequencing project. | isolation source: worker | host: Macrotermes natalensis | reverse complement strand
ATAGCGTTCTCGGTCATTCCCCTGCTTGTTTTCATTGCAAGGTCTTTGATGTAATATTCCGAGAAGCCCTCAAATATGGATTCCATGAGCTTGCCTTCTGGGCTGTCGTCAATCGGCTCCGTCGCGGATATAACGCTTACCCCGTTTTTGTTCAGCTTGTATTTATAGATAACGCTGTCGTACTTGTCGCGGGAAAAGCGGTCAATCTTCCAGACTATAATACAATGTCAACAACTTAAGGAAGAAAAAACAAAGCACAAAAAAGCGAAAAAACTTTAGTGAAAAAGCGAATTGACAAAAAAGAAATCGCCCTAAAAATCGGAATGGATACCCAAAAGGTATAGCATTTTGATAAAGGTGATAAAATGTCGATATTCAAAGCTGTAGTTGATAAAATACTTGAGATGCTGAGTGACAAAAAGCTGCTTGAAAAATCAAGATTCAAGGAGACAGATTTTACAAGGGAAAGGAAAATGCCGTTTAGGAAACTGGTACTGTATATGCTGAACATACCGAAAGAGAGCGCGTCAGCGGCGCTGCAGAAATTTTATAGGTTATTAGGGGAGGAAGCGCCTACACAACAAGCGTTTTCAAAAGCACGGAATAAAATAAATCATCTGCCTTTTTTGAAAACATTTGAGATAACGGCTTCGGAGGTTGCTGCCGAAAAACGGTTTCGCGGGTATATTCTTAACGCGGTTGACAGCAGTCTTATTGCCTTGCCCCAGACAAAGCAGCTAATCAAATACTTCGGCGCAACAGGCGAGGGAAACAAATCGCCGACAGCCTGCGCTTCGATAAGATTGGATATATTAAACGATATTATTGTGACCGTTCGCGAAATATACTCCTGCCGTTCGCGATAAATCCCGTTATAAAGCTTGACAAAGCTAGAAAAAGCATATAATAAGCTTGAAACAGGCTTGAAATAAGCGTTACAAAGAGTGAATAAAACAAGACACCTGTGCGTATCGCACACCCGTCAGAAATAGAGGATGCCGTGTTATATGGATAATACGGGAATGAAGACCCCCGAACGTTTTGTTCAGCCCCCGTCACGAAACGCGACGGGGGCTTCTATACTACAAATCAGCATTGAGTAACCACATATCTGACCCCGTTCCGTTTCAGAACCCCGTCCCCCTCGCAAAGCACGAGGGGGTATAATGTATCGTATTCACAGCGAAGTTGAGGGGTGAGCGTTATACTCCCCCCTTAAGTAACGTAACGTTCGGTAGGGTGTAATATAATAATTTGCGATAAAGGGGGCGGCGTTTCACCACCCCGTATAATAATACTTAAAACCGTTCTAAATCAGTGTTTTAATTTGATTTAAATACGGTTTTAAGTTATGAAAATGAAGATTTAACCTGCTCGTAATTAAGCAGTTTTCATAATGACAATAGCGTCTTTCTTGTTATCTAAAACGAATGCGTCATAATAAGTACGCCCCTCAACAAGCCATCCGCTTATTCCAGGGGGATTTTCGTTGATGTTGTATTCCGCAAGCTTTACAGGCGATACGGTTGCTATTGGATGTGTTACCATAAAAAGAGTATTCAAGGGAAGATATTCAGACGGAACTACAATAATCTTTGCACCGTCAATCATAGGAACTTCACCGTTATGCGCAATGTCTGCGGACTTATCTGCAATTCCGGTAAATTTTTCATCAAACCTTAACTGAAGATAAAATGAGGGCGTCATATAAACAATCCTTCCTTTGACAGGAACTTTCTTTTCAGTCAGGTCGGCGCTTACGGTCATATACTTTAAATAGGGGTCGCTTGCGGAATTGGTATATAAATAGGCGTTTTCAGCCATTACATTAAGCCTGTATTTATCAACTGCGGGGACTATAAGCTCATCTATATGCCGCTGTAATGAACGTCCTGCGTGCTGTGTCATCATAGTGTCAGAGTTGTTTCTCTTGTCAATTGTGAAGGTAAAAGACTTATCCTGCGTCAGCTGCATTTCCTGAATACGGTTGCCAAGTTCCTTGGGCGTTCCGTAACGTGAGAAGCCCGCATATAAGTCATAGTCATTAAGTTCGGCAAGGTCGGCGGAATAAACAAATACTTTGTCTACTCCTTCAAATTCATAGTTCTGGTTGACCGCCTCTTCCGTAACTGATACCAGTTTAAAACGCTCGTCAATTTCCTGTGAGTATTTGGATGCATAATTAATTTCACTCATATATAAAACCCTTTCGTATTATATATTAAATTTACAAAATCCTTTCAAAAACTGGCTTTCTTCTTTAAATTCGCCGGGAGCGCCGTATTTAATACCTGTGTTGAAAACTTTCATTCCTGTATCATTTTCAACGGGAAGTTTTTGGCTTTGGATGATTTCAGTAAGCTTCTCAATACCCGCAAGCGCGGTTTCTTCTGTTGAATAGTCAAGGAAGCCGGCAAGCTCGGCGGAAAGTCCTTTATCATTTAAAAGTTTTTTTGCCGTGAATTTTCTTTCCTGTAATTCAACAGCCTTTTCGCGTTCTGAAATCTGTTTTTCCCGTTCGTCTGTTTCAGCCTGCGCTTTTAAAAGTTCGGTATTTTTCGTTTTTTCCTCTGATAGTCTTTTCTGAACGATAGCGTTTACCTCATCCTGTGTGAAAGACCTTGATTCCTGCTTTTTTTCCTGTGTATCAACGGCGGCAGTATCCGTTTCATTCGCTGTTGCTACAGCTTGGGTTTGAATTTCATTCATTGTGTGTACCCTCCGTTTTACGCCTGTCGGCTTATTTTTATTTCATCCTTTCGGATTACTTTTTGTATTGCGCGCTTATTATACGTCTGACAGATACGGCTGAAAGCCTGTATTTCTTTGCAAGATTATTATAATTACCTCCGTCAAACTCACTGCAAATTTTTTTGTTGCGGATATTAATGCATATAGTTTCGGGAAGTCTTATATTAATATTAGTACCGCCGTATGTATTAATAAGGCTTTTATAATTATCAATTCCTATACAGTCGGCAAGCTCTTTTTGCTCTTCGTCCAAATCATCATAAGTAAGTTCTTTCAGAAATTCATACATTCTTACCGCCTCCTGTTTTAAGTTTATCAAATTATCGTTGTAAATAAAATTATCATATGAAAATAAATTATGATAATAAAATGAGCAGGCAACATCACATTACCTGCTCGATAAGTTTATATAATTATTCTGTTCTGATATTCGATTAACACTTCAATCCGGCTTTGCAATTTTGCTTTATTTTCCTCGCTGAGCATTGGGACTGCTCTGTTCAGGAAGTTTGAAAACTCGTCATCAGGATTAAATTTTGCTGTGCCGGAAGTTTCAGCCTTAGGCGTTTGATTAGGTTCTTTCACTCTTACCTCAAGGGTATTCGGCTCTGCCGTCATTATGCTTTTAATGAATGAAAACGCTATTTCAATACCCTTGTCAAAGCTCTCTGATACAATATCGGAAACCAAACAATAAAGCTCGTTTTCAAATGTTGCTTTGAATTTAGTATCAAGATAAATCTGCGAATTTATCATATCACTTAGTTTAGACAGCTTTTCTTCGCTGTTTTCTGAATAGAATGAATAGTTCTCATTAATCAAATTCAGCAAGCCTGTGTGTATTAAATTCTTAAAAAAGGCGTAATCGTAATTAATTATTGATGTTTTCATAGTAAAAAGCCTCCATATTTCATTAAAATAATATTTTTATTTGCCGACCCTATTAAAGAGGCGTTAAAATGCATTAAAGCGGTGTTCGAAAGATTTTATAAGTAAAATACCCTGACAAAACCAGTGCGCCTAAAACTGCATTTCTGTAGCCTTAAAAGGGACTTGACATTTTGCATTTAATGTGTTATCATAAAATAGTGGTTAAATCTTTGGTTTTTAGCGGCTGTTTGGATTTTAAGAAGTGGTTTTTCTTATTTTTTCGAACAGCCTCTAATACTTTTAAAATACCTGTTGTAACGGCAAGGATTGTGCAGGCTGTCAAAAGCCGCGCTATAAACTGCGTTCCTGTTGTCAGCTCCTGTTCATACGCCCCGCATACCCCGTATACTATATACAGGAATTCAAGTATCTGTATGCCTTCCAGTATTGCTTCTAACCGTTTCATAATGCTCCCCCGTTCCCAACATTCATAGAAGCGATTTCAAGGTGCTTTTCGTTAAATTCCTCACCTGTACGCACTGCAATATCATTCGCAAGCCGGAATAAATTTACCGCAAGCCTTAACCCGCCTTTTCTTGATGATACGTTAAGTAAATGTTTAAGGATTGTTTTACTTAGCTTAAAATCTCTGAATATGTTTGATATATCGTCAATTGAATATCTGTTTTTAAGTTCGCATAAAAAGCCGTGACGGCTGTAAACCTGGTCGAGTTCGTCAGCGCGCTTACCGAACATCCGATTAAATATATTAGGCGTTCCCGCATATACAATACCGATTTCCGCTTTATCGTTTATGGCTCTTATGGTGTCAAATGAACGTTCCGTAAGGTGCTGGGCTTCATCAATAATCAGCAGGCAGTTCGTTCCCGTCAGCTCCTCAATGATTTTATCAAGTATTTCGGAAGTCGTTCCCCGTATCTTGAATCCGAATGTTTTTACTATCAGATTAAGTATAGCGCGCGGTGATGATTTGGTTGCGTCTGCCTGAACATAAACAGCGCCGTTATTAAGTTCCGTATAATTCTGTAACGCTGTTGTCTTTCCGCACCCTGCGTCTCCGATAACTATGCAGATACTGTTTCTGTTAAATGTATAGTCAAGCGCCGAATTGATTTTTAAAGTGTTTTTTAGTTTACTTGTAAAGCCGGGTTTAGGCGTATAGTTTTTTCGCTCGGATTCTCGGTTCATGAACTGTTCTGCTTTAATTGCCACATCCTCATTTGAACCCATATACGACCTGCTCAAAAACTGCGACAACGCTGCCGCCGAAATCCCAATGCCTTTTGAAACCGCTGACTGACTGCGTTTTGTGTTGGATATGTAATCGGAAAGCTTTAGTCTTACGCTGTTTACATACATTTCTGTACCGCTCATTACATTGCATCCTCCTTTTTATTATTTCCAAGAGCTAAAAAATACCTGTCTGTATCATCATAACTGCTGTTGTCCTTGTGTAAAGCTTTATTATGCTTTTTCCTTTTGCCTTCAATTTCTGAAAGTTCATAACGTTTGGAAACATCAAGATGAACATATTTCGGAATGTCGCTGTAATCGGGGCTTTCAATGCCGTTGGCGTAGTCAATAAGTATATCGGTGCAATCCGGAACGGATATTTCCGGTTTAATACTTCTCGCCTGCTCCCGTAATTTTCTGTTATGCCGCTGGTTTTCCCTTATTGTCTGAATATTAAGCTCTCTGTCATCTGAATAGCTGTATACACCGCTAATTGAAGCAATACATAAAAATCTGCCGTCCTCTGTGTAAATATTAATACTGCGCACATCCTCGGTGTCGTACCTTGCATATACATACTTGCCGAACGCAAGGGACTGCAGTTCAATACTGTTATACGATTGGTTATAAATCTCATTGAATTTAACGCCGTTTTTATTAACCTTTATTTTACGGGTTGTACGTCTCATAAGTGATTGAAGCTCAATAGGTGCTATTGTTCTCATGGGCTCGCGGAACTCTTCTTTATATGCTGTGTAGGGTGTGCGACCGTTCATCCCTGCGCCTGTATGCTGAGTATTATTGTAAATTTCAATACAAGCCTTTGCATACTCCTTGAACCGCTCATATGACGGGACTTCATCTTTAAGCTGTGAATTAAGCTTTTTCATTGACTCGGGGCGGTTATCGGGACTGTTTCCTATGTATGATGACAGCATTCGGTTCAGTGTTTCTAACGTGCCGAAGGTTCTTTCAATTGATTTTGCTTTTGCGTTATACGGTAAGGCATACCTTACAGCTATTTTCATTTCAGCGGCTAAGGAATAACCATTGTCAGTATTGAAGAGGTCATGAACCTTATAATCTTTTCCGTTATCAATATGAACCCTCTTAGGAACTCCGCATTTAACAACCGCATTATGGAAGCTGTCAAGAACAATATCCGCATTCGGCTCGCAAAGATTAATTACATAACCTACTATATACCGTGTGCGTCTGTCCATCCAAACACTAAGCCAGGCACGCCCCGCCTTGCCGTTGCCGTTTACTATAACGTCATAAATATGATGGTCTGCAATCCATTCATCATTTGAACCCATACTGTTATAATCGGTTGGAATACTTGCGGTAAAGTTATCATCAAAGTATTTTTTACCTTCTCTGTGCAATGCTATAGCGGATGGCTGAATAGTTTTAATAAACCTCTTGAAGCTTGATATATGGGGTACTTCAATATTCCGTTTAGAAAAATTCTGCTTTACAAAGAAATAGCAGGTTGTAATTTTAGGCTTTTTATCACTAAGCCAATAGCTTAGAAACATATCCTGCATTTCTTTTGTAACAGACGATTCACCCTTGTTTTTACGCCCTCTGTTGTCTGTCAAGCCGCCGATACCGTCCGTATCATACTTTGACACCCAGTATTTAAGACTGTACTCATTTACGTCAATGCTTTCATACTCTTCTTTAAAACTTTTTAAGAATGCTTTTCTGCAGTCTTTCTGATGGTATTGGTTCTTGAAGTTCTTGTACATTGTCACCGCAAATACCTTTTCATCAAGTCTTTTACGCTGTTCATCCGTCAAAGTACGGTATATATCATACCGTTCGTCCTGAGCGGGTTTCAGCGCTATTCCGTTATATCTGTCCTGTGCTTCCTGCGGTAAGCTGTCAAGCAGTATTCTCAGCTGTTTGCCCCCGCGCCCTTTTCCTTTGATGTACTTGCTTATAATTGTTTGGTGTTCTACAGATAACCTTACTACATGTCGTTCAGTAATTTGCAAGCATAAAGATGCTTCCTTTACTGTTATCCATTGTTCGTTCATGTGATTTTATGCCCCTCTTCAATAATAGCTTGTGCAAGTATTTCAATGCTAACATTTAATGCACGAGACAAAAAATATAATCTTTGTGCGGATGGAATAGATTTTCCAGTTACATAAAGTGAAATCTGTTCACGATTTACACCGATTTGTTCTGAAAGCCAATTTTGATTTTTTTCTAAATCAATTAAAGATTTAGATATTATTTTGCCTAATTTGCTTTTTTTTGAATTTTTCATCGTTTCACCTCTTTTATTTTAAATTATTTTATGGTATACTAAACATTGATAGATTTATATATCACATTATATATGAGATACACATATATGTCAAGCGATAATATGTGATACGCATAATATTTGTTAGAGGTGTACAATATGACTCTAGGTGAACGCATTAAATTTGTAAGAAAAAGCAACAACCTTAATCAATCTGATTTTGCAAAATTACTTGGAATTAGTCAAACCCATGTAAGTAAAATTGAAAAAAACATAGAAAATCCGTCAACTACATTATTAATTTTAATTTCATATATGTTTGCTATAGATATAGAATGGTTAAAAGATGATAAGGGGACATCAAACAATAAAGATAGATTTATGTTTATACGACATAATTTAGAAAATCAAAGAAAATATATAAATGACGATTGTGATTTTTATTTAACTGAAAGTTTTCTTTATTTTGAGAAAATCCTTTCATTTGCAGATAAAAATAACTCTCCCAAAATGAGAGAATACTTTAAATCATTTAGTAATATTTTACGATATATTTGTTTAATTGGTATTGATAAAAATGATTTATCATCTTTTAAAGCTAACAAAATTACAGAAAGAGATAACCGCATCTCGGTTATAAAAACCAATCAGTTTACGCTGTAAGTGTTTATTACCGAATATATGACAGTAGGTGATTGAGTATTTTTTATGAAATTTTATTCTAATAATGTATAAACATATTTTACCATATTATAATTGATTTTATATTTATGATGTCTTTAGTCCGGTTATTAATCAATAAATATAAAAAGTTCTCCAAATTCTTATTTTAAAAGGATTTGAAGAACTTTTTTATATAATTTAATTATGTCTTTAATCTTGTTATCTGGAGTATATTTGTCTTTTATCGAATTTATTTATTTTTATTTTGAATAACACTTCAAAGCCTGTTAAATACGCAGGTTTGTTAAGTTAAACCAACGTTTATTTTGAATTGTTTTTAAGTGTTCTGACTAAAGATAAAAGGTGATATTTCGCGAACGGTCACAATTATCCGCGACGCTCATATCTCGCCTATTACCATTGCAGAACGCAAACACGCGAGAGTTTTTTTGAAAAATCAAGGCTCTGATGATAAGCAAATCAACATTTATGACAGGGGGTATTTTGCTTGGAATTTCATATTTGAACACATGGAAAAAGATGTGAAATTCCTGTTCAGAATCAAATCCAAGTTCAATGTTAAAATCGACGGACTGCCGTTAGGCGACCACATACTGGAGCTTTCAATAAATAAAAGACCTATTGTAATACGCGTTATAAAGTTCTTTCTGCCGTCGGGAGAGCTTGAGACTTTGGTTACCGATGTTTTTGATGAAGATTTAAATGAAGAAGATTTTAAAGAGTTATATTTTCTGCGCTGGAAAATTGAAACCAAGTATGACATCGTAAAAAACAAGCTGTGCCTTGAGAACTTCACCGGTCTTTCGCCGAATTGTATACGTCAGGATTTTTTTGCTCACATGACCGTTGCTAATTTAGTTGCCATAGCTAAAATGGAAGCGGACGAAAAAATCATGGAATCCCGTAAGAATAAAAATAACAAATACGAATATGTCGCTAATGTTAATTTCATTATCGGTTCAATTAAGGATTTATTGGTTATCTACACCCTTTTTCAAAATGAGCCCATCGGTATGCGTGCGATGGTCCAACTCCTTAAAACTGTTCAAAAATGTGTTGTTCCCATTCGTCCTAACCGCTCTTTCCCTCGTAAACTTCCTCGCAAAGCTAAGTTTCACTTTAATTCTAAGCCTATTTCTTAAGTTGTTGACATTGGATTCCAGTGACCAGATACCAGAGACTATAGATTCCAGTTTCCAGAAACCAGATTCCAGATTTAATTATACAGCACATCAGCTTATTATTAAATATTGAATTTTGTGTCGACAATAAAGTTCCCATTGTTTAAAAGATGATGTACGCATATTCTGGTATCTGGTCACTGGCATCTGGAATCTAAATACTCTCCTGCTGCGAAAGCAGATGATAATACAGCCCCCTGCTTTCAATCAAATCCTTTTTGGGACCGTATTCCGCGATTTGCCCCCTGTCAACAACCATTATTAAATCGGCGTCCTTTAATGTGGACAGTCTGTGAGCGATGATTAAAACCGTCCTGCCCTTGCATATTTCCTTGAGGTTACGCTGTATTATGCTTTCCGATTCATAATCAAGCGCGGAGGTCGCCTCGTCGAAAATCAGTATTTTAGGATTTGTAAGCAATGCCCTTGCTATGGCAATCCGCTGCTTCTGACCGCCTGAAAGCCCCGTTCCCTTTTCGCCGACCATCGTGTCATAGCCCTCCCGCAGCTCAAGGATAAACTCATGAGCCCCGGCAATCTGCGCAGCGCGGATAATTTCGTCCATGGAAGCGGCGGGATTCTGAAGCGCAATGTTTTCCCTTACGGTAGCATTGAAAAGGAAGTTTTCCTGCAGTACAATCCCTATTTGCGTCCTAAGCCACGCAGGGTCTGCCAGGGCTAGGTCGGTGCCGTCAACCAGTATTTTCCCCGATTCGGGAATATAAAGCCTTTGAATGAGCTTTGATATGGTGCTTTTACCCGAACCGCTCCGCCCGACTATGCCTACGACGGTGTTAGGCACGACCCTGAAGGTCATGTTTTTTATTACTTCCGCTCCGTTTGCGAAATAACGGAAGGATACTTTGTCAAAGAAGATTTCTCCCCTTATCGAAGGAAGCCTTGTCTTTGAGCTGTCCATAGACGGCTCGGTCTTCGAGTTGAAAATATCTCCGAGCCTTTCGACCGAAATGGACGTCTGCTGAAAATCCTGCCACATCTGCACAAGCCTCAGTACGGGTGTGCTTACCCTTCCCGACAGCATTCTGAAGGCTACAAGCTGACCCACGGTATTTGTTCTTCCTGTTTTTGTTCTTCCCGTTCCTTTTCCATTGTCGGAAACGGCATTTTTTCACTTCCTTTGCTATTAGATACCAGATTCCAGATTCCAGAGTCTTAGATTCCAGATGCCAGTGACCAGATACCAGAGTTTTAGATACCAGATGCCAGTGACCAGAAACCAGAATATCGTTACAGTTTTTGAATAGTGGGTATATAAAATTCAACTTTTATATGAGCTGATATGTAGAATTTAAAATCTGGAATCTGGTTTCTGGAAACTGGAATCTAAAGTATCTGGAATCTGGTTTCTGGAGTCTGGTATCTTAATTTACCCAGATATTCTGAACAATGCTGTTCAGTTCCTCATTGTTCTGCGACGCGGCGTCCGCCCAGGTCATTCCGGAATCGGCTTCAAACGTCGCCATTGCCTGTATTAACTGATTGATGTTCGTGTGGCTTAGCGTATAACCGTCGGCTGTCCGGAAGGCTTCGATTTTGTAATCGCTGTCTGATAACTGATTTGTTATAGTAATACTGTCGCTTTCTCCGTATTTTATTACGAGGTTGTTTCCGCTCTTTATAAACCTAAGTCCGGAAGCAGTTATGTCGTTAAAAACAATCTTATCCCCTGTGTTCCCATTATTCTGTTCGTTTATGGTATCATTGCCGTCGCCCAGATTGAATATATATGTATCGTCTCCTAAATCTCCGTAAAGGGTGTCGCTGCCTTTCCCTCCGATAAGGGTGTCGTTTCCGTCATAGCCATAGATGGTGTCGTTTCCGTTTCCTCCGATAAGGGTGCTGTCCCTTGTTCCATAACCGCTTGTGAAGTCATAAATCGTTCCGCTTCCGGTGATTGTGCTGGCTTTTATAAACATATCATCCGCTGTAAGTATCGTGCCATCGGCGAATTTGAAGTATTCGATAAAGTATTTCGTACTGTCAAATTGATTTATTATTTTAACGCTGTCAGTGTCGCTGTACTGTATTACCATACTTACACTAGTACGTGTTACCTTTATATCATCAACGCTTATCCCTTCCCCGAAAATTACCGTATCGCCCGAAGAGACGGAACCCTTTTCATTTATTGTGTCGGCTCCGTCGCCCAGATTGAATATATATGTATCGTCTCCTAAATCTCCGTAAAGGGTGTCGCTGCCTTTCCCTCCGATGAAGGTGTCGTTTCCTGAACCTCCATTAAGAGTATTATTACCGCTTGTACCAAACATAAAGTCATTATTTGTTGTACCGTTTAGTTGGATTGTACTATTGGCATAAATTCCCATACTCGTTGTCTTTGCAATAATACTGGCATATTCAACATTATAAACCGCAAAGCCCGTCATAAAGTCATTAAGTCCTGTTATACCCGCATTATCAAGGTATTTTATGTATACGGAAATATCTTTAAGTAAATCAGCAGTAATATCTCCGCTGTCAAGCTGATAACGCAAAACTATGTTCAGTATTGACGTATCTAGTTTCTTAACCCCGTTTTCGTTCTCGGTGTACAGGATTAAATCAACGTAATCCTTAATATGCGTCTGAGCGGTAAGCTCGCTGTAGAACATATTGAAAAGGTCGTTGTAAACAAGCTGGAGTTCCTTTGCCGCTGCTCCGCCGGGGTTTACGCCGCCGTCGCCGCCGCCTGTGCTGACAAACTTTCTGCCGAGCATTGTTTCAATGACGGTCAGAAGCTTTGCGTCAAAATACCCGCCGCGGCTGTTGCTTGCAACGTCATTCGCGCCGGTCATGAAAAACAGAATTTGCTGTGTAATTTCCATTCTGTTTTCATAGCCGGGTTCGGACATAAAGCTTTCAACAAGGGCTTTGAGGGTTCCTGTTTCGTCATTTGCCATTGCCCCCTGAAGCGAACGCATTTCACCCATTGCGCGGACGTTCGGCATACCCTCCATGCCTTCGATTACTTCGTCATCGCGGAAAACAGTATCATATTTTATAGTATTAAACCAATAATCGCCGATTGCGGTCTCCCTGCCGTCTTCGTATGTAACCGTTGCGGTGTCGGTAAGTAAAACTCCGTTTTCGTCAGTGGTGTTCACGGCTGCGGTATCCAGTTTTATTGATGTAATCCCCATTTCATCAAGGGTTGCAAGTTCGCCGCCGTCTGTAACTCCGTCTGTGTCGCTATCCTTCCAAAGGCGGAGGCTTGTCCATATAGAATCATTTTTGTCGATAATTCCGTCGCCGTTTTCGTCATACTGGCGGAGGGCTGCAAAGCCGTCGGAAGCTTTTTTACCATTACCAAGCAAGGTATTATCGCCGAAAAGCTCGCCGCCGTTGTCGATTGTTCCGTTTCCGTTTAAGTCAAGGGCTAAAAAGGCGTCCGTATTGTTAATCCAGTTTGAACGCTCGGATGTGCCATTATTATCGAGGTCAAAATGAACCCCGTTTTCCGTGGACGTTGTTGCTGTCCCGTCTCCGTTTAAGTCGATTACTAGGGGGGATACGAGTTTTTCGGCTGAGGTGATTTTGATGTTATTACGGGAAAGAATTTTGGTTATGGGTTCGTCAGGACTTGAATTTACATCTAATACTTTTATAGTGTTTTTCATTATTTCAAGTTGTTTTTCAATAAATTCCCTTACTGCTCTTGGAAGATTAGGGGTTTCTTCAAGGGCTCTGATTAGGTTTTCAATGCATTTTTCTTCAGGAGTTTTTTGGCTCTTTATGTATTCCTGATATGCGGGGGAGTTGGGGTCGGTGAATTTATTACCTTCTTTATCAAGGATGAA
>QMCD01003885.1_pt1 | contig 12819 bp, 10 predicted proteins | sample 1821841 | NCBI WGS metagenome assembly QMCD01 (sample SAMN01991225, study PRJNA193472) | Termite gut metagenome, whole genome shotgun sequencing project. | isolation source: worker | host: Macrotermes natalensis | reverse complement strand
AAAAAACAACCTTATGAAAGTCTTTTAGATCGGTTATCTAATTTCCTCAAGCAAGATGACACAATACTAATAACTTGTGGCTATTCTTGGGGCGATGAGCATATCAACTCTCGCATAATATCTGCATTAAAAACAAAAACCACCTCTCATGTAATAGGGCTAATTTTTGATAAGTACTGAGTACGGCTATTGCCTTTGGCAACACCGGTAAGCTTTTTAGTACTCCAACTCGCTTTCCTTGATACGACCACGGAATGTACGATAGATGATCACATGATAGGTAAGTACAAGGGGTAGACCAATGCATGTGATGATGGTCATAGCTAATAGACAAAGCTCAGAGTTGGCTGAGTTAAATATCGTGAGTGAGTCCGCAGGTATATCCATACCGGGAACTATCGGATATGTAACTACTCCCTTTGGATTAGCTGCCGCCGGAATTAGATTCGGGAACAGCGACGAAGCTGTGATACCGATCAAAGCAACCGGAGTAACATTTACCGCAAGGAAGCTGAGCAGGTCGTTTTTCTTGGCGATAAACAAACGAGCAACTACCCAACCCAGAGCACAGATGATTGCAAAGATATATGCAAAGACCATGCCCGGACGATCCACGAAAGTCGGAAGCACAAATACAAAGAAGAATATCGATACGATCACAAAGCATACCAGTTGGATGATGTGGAACAGTGAACGCATGCTGGTGGCACGCTGATGTACCGCACTGCCAATAGGAGCCTTCAAAGCCAGCCATGCAGCACCTTGAGTGATAAAGGCTGTAAGACCTAATACACCACACAGTAGCCCAAACGGATTAAGCAAGGCGAAGAATCCTCCCACGTAATCGCCAATTGCAAATCCTTGAGCAATATAAGCCGTATCTCCTGCGCCTACAAGTGCAACGCCTTCGATGACGTTACCTATAGCACAACCTAGCAGCAGTGCCGGCAAAAAGCTACCAACAAAGAACGCGCCGTTCCAAAAGCCTTTAAACTTTGTATCGTCACGGTCGGCATACTCAACTGCTACCGCTCTAAATATCAAACCGAATAATACCAGCATAATCGCCAGATAGAAACCGGAGAAGCTTGTAGCATATGCCGGAGCAAAAGCTGCAAACAACGCACCTCCTGCGGTTAGCAACCATACTTCGTTCCCATCCCACACCGGACCGATCGCTCTACGTACCAAGGCTCGTTCGTTCTCATTTTTTGCAACAAATGGAGAGAGCACACCGGCACCGAGGTCAAAACCATCAAGAATAAAATAACCGAGAAGCAGAACTGAGATTAATAGGAACCAAAGAATAGCCAGTCCGTCATGCATTGTTAATACTTCAGGCATTATTGATCACCACCTTTGGATCCAGAGCCGTCTCCTGCGTCAATTGCGGCTACCGCGGCAGCTTCTTCGACTACCGGACCGGTCTTAATCATCTTCATTACGATACGCAGCCAAGCGACGAACAAAATTACATAGAAGATCACGAACAGTACCAGTGTGATCAGGATTTCGAGGCCACTAACTGCCGGAGACACACCATCAGCAGTGGTGAGAAGATTGTATACAACCCAAGGCTGACGACCAACTTCGGTAACGATCCAACCGGACTGGATGCAAAGCCAAGGAATCAGTGGACCAAAGACGAGCAAATAAAGGACTGCCTTATTTGGCGCTGCGCCCTTGTTGGCTTTCTTAAGCATAAGCCCTGCAAATACCAACCACAGGATGATCAAACCATAAAAAGCGATCATTAGGTGATAAGCTTGGAAAACAAAGTTGACCGGAGGATTACCGCCCTGATAACCACCGTTTTCTTTGATCACATCTGCCTTAACTCCGTCATAAGACTCCAATTCCTCTACAGACATAGCGTTTTCTGTGGTGTTAAGACCGGGGTACACTGTGTTGAAGTCAAAACTTGCCAGGAAGCTGGTAAAACCATCGATTGGCAACTTTATACCGCTTGTAGTCCTGTTTTCTTCATCCACCCAACCAAGCAGGTACATATCGGACGGACCGTCTTCCCATTGCCCTTCCATGGCAGCAAACTTAGACGGTTGCTCTTCGGCAACTACGGTAGCTTGCATGTGAGCGGCAGGAAGCATGATTACTGTAGAGACGATACCTACAATAATACCGATCTTCATGAACTTCTTGCCGGCTTCGATCTTGGTCTTGCGCAGCAGGTAGTAAGCACCGATAGCAATAACACAAAATGATGCCAAAATGATAATGCCGTCTACAGTGTGAAGATAGCGCGCAATTGTAGATGGATTAAGTGCGGCTGCCCAGAAGTCTGTGATCTCAGCCTTTGTGCCAAGATCTTGGAAACCTGCAGGAGTCTGCATCCAAGAATTGGCAATAAGGATCCAAAGCGCACTAAGTGCGGAACCAAACCACACCAGCCAGGTTGAGACCAAATACAGTTTTGGAGAGATCTTGTTGCGACCAAATAAAACGATACCCAAAAATACTGACTCGAGGAAGAAAGCAAGAAGCGCCTCTGCCGCAAGTGGGGCACCAAAAATGTCGCCTACATATCTGGAGTAGTTGGCCCAGTTTGTACCAAAGCTGAACTCCATAGTAATACCTGTGGCGACACCGATAACAAAGGTCGTTGTGAAAATCTTTGCCCAGAACATGGTCGCGGCCCTATCCTTAGGGTCTTTAGTTCTGTAGTAACGCGTTTCGGCTAAAGCCAAGAATAAGCCTAAACCGATGGACAATGGAACGAATAGGAAGTGTACAAAAACTACGAATACAAATTGGATTCGCGCCAGTATCACAGGATCCAAAAATTCCATAGTCCCTCCTTTCTCATGACGCCAACTACCCGTTGGCAGATGCCCGAGGAGACTCCCCTTTTCGCCTCCGATATGCTACTTGTTTGGTAGCACTTTGATAGGGAACAGTTTACTCCTATTTAGGCAACATGGTAAAGACCTAATTTGCCTGTTTTTTGTAGCATATCGCCCGGCAAGCCATATAGCAGGAGTTTTACATTTTGGTGACAGGAAATTTTTTTTGCTGCATATGCTGTGTTTTTTAGATTTTTGAGTTTTTGCTATGACATTAATTTGTTATTTTTTTGTAACTATTAGTTTTGGACTGTCTTGGGAATGGGTTGCACGCCGTAGCGCTTTAAGAATCCGAGTATACATTCGAGTGCAAAAGGCACGCTTGCCTCTACCGGCTCTGTGAGTCCGATGATGTGCTTTGGCGGGTGCATGTTGAGTATTTGCACGCCCAGACAGTGCGCGTCGATCTCGTATCCAAGCAACGCGGCTGCTTGCAACACGTCTATAAATCTGGTGTCATGGGCACCATGAAAAGCTTGATAAGGGGTTATCTCTTCCGGAAGAAATGTTACTACTGTGCCGGGAGTCTCACCGGTATTGTCTACGGCATCTACCATAAGCACTATGTCAAGACGCTTGAGGTCTGCCAGCAATGCCATGCCCATAGTGCCGCTATCTAAGACTTCTACGTTATCGGGAAACTCGTAGCGCTCCTTTAGTTCTTGCGCAATTCGCGGCCCAAAGCCTTCGTCCAGCAACAAGACGTTGCCAACACAAAGAATACCTATTTTAGGCTGAGTGCTCGACAAGCCAGACTCGCTTAGACCTCATACATAAATGTGAATACGTCTTCGCGTTGCAGAGTCACCTGCATGCCGAGGTCTTTACTTGCAGCAGCAAGTCTTTCTTGCAGGTCATTAAAAGAACAGATGCTTTCATCGATAGTTACCAACATGGTCATCGAAAACATGTCACCTAGTATGGTCTGACGAATATCGTCGATATTTGCTCCGGCCTCAAACAAAGTGGTAGCGATGGTAGCTACAACACCTTTACGGTCTTTACCTAAAACAGATAATACGGTCTTTATTTCCACTTGATACCTTTCTTGTTAAAGCTATTCTTGTACGCCTTTATTGTGCCCGACTTAGGTTTAGCCGCTCAGAACATATAGTATATATTAGACTTCCTCGGACCTTTCTTTGTTTTTCGCAATAAACCGTTTTGCTATCCTTAACGCAATTAGTGCAATGCCTATGACTTCTACAGCCAGCAAGGCTTCTATTTGCCAGGCATTGATCAGACCCATTGTGTAGAGGACAGTGCTAAAGTTGAACAACGTGTGCAGTGTTATAGCCAGTACTAAATAAGCCCACTTCTTTTGGCGTACAGCGCAAAACACTATCACGCTGGCAGCTATGTGGTATGTCATAGCTATTACGCGTTCTAAAAGACCAACCGAGGTGATCCACGGGCTTGTTTGAGTGAGAGTCGCAAGGCTTTCATTTAGCGCTTGCGCTTGCGCTGGAGATGCTGCCAAAAATGAATCTAGCGAGCCTGAGTTTGCCATCATAAATATCATCAACTGGCTTACCATCGCAGTAGTAAACACCAGCAAGACTTCCATACCTCCATGACCAACACCATACATGACCGCATCGCTGGTTTTTTTGCGGTTTTTGAGGAAGAATTTAAAGGCGATAAATCTGGCAAACTCCTCTACGAGTCCGGCTCTAAGAGATAATACCAGCGCCAATACAATCGGGCTGGTTATCAGCAGCGAAGCAATCGATTGCGTGATTATCGCGATAATGAAGCAAACAAAAAAGACCGCCATACCTACCAGCAAGTTTACAATGCCGGCTTTTGTGCGACGCCACACAAAAAACCACACAGCAATGGGCAACAACACTGACAAGATGATCAAAACAACTGTAGCAACAGTATACTCTGCAGGTACCATGCTCTTTAGCCTCCTTAAAGCGCTGTCCGAAAAGTCTCGTTCTGTCATTTCCGCGAATGCGGGAATCTAGTTTACGTAAAGGAAAAACCTTCTATTATGGATTCCCGCCTGCGCGGGAATGACAAGGATGGACGCGGGGATGACAATCCGGGTTAGATACATAATTCTAAGACTGTCTGTCCATGGTTAAACCTCTACATAAGCGCTAAACAGTATCAGCTAAAGCCCCGAAAATAGCAAATGGCGGCAACCTGTGTAAAACTTCACCGGGTTGCCGCCATTAAGAGGTTTTGTCGCTCCGCTATTTTATGGTAACCTCATAGTCCAAACGGTCATCCAAATCTATTACTACCCTGTCGCCTTCGTGTACTTTGCCGGCTACTATTTCGTTTGCCAGCAGGTCAACGATATTGCGTTGGATGAGACGTTTTAATGGTCTGGCTCCATATACCGGGTCAAAGCCGTCTATCGCCAGTTGTTCTGCGGCGGCTTTTCCTACCTCTACCGAAATCTTGCGGTTGGACAAGCGTCCGCGAACTTCTGCCAGTTGTAGTTCTACTATGGCATCGATGTTGGACATATCCAGCGACTGGAAGATGATGATGTCGTCGATGCGGTTTAAGAACTCGGGACGGAAAGTTGCTCTCAGGGCTTCGTCAATGGCGCGCTCCAGTTTCTTCTCATCGTCCAGCTCGCCCATAGCACCGCCAACAGGCTTCTTCTTTTTCTTGTGTCCACCGTTTTCCATGCCAAGTTTGTCTGAGAGCTCCGAGAGCATGTCGTCCACCATGCCGTCGATTCCGCCGGTCTCACTCATCTTTGCAGCCATGTCGCCTTTGTCGCCGCCGCCGCTCATGGCAACTGCCAAGTCACCAAGTTTGCTGGTTGCGCTAGTGGCGCCTTTACCACCTTCGCCACCGGCAGCAAAACTTCTGGCATTAAACTCGCGGATAAACTGCGAGCCTACGTTGCTGGTCATGATGATGATGGCGTTGCGGAAAGAGACCACACGACCTTGTCCATCGGTCAAACGACCATCGTCTAAAACCTGCAGCAAGATGTTGAATACATCCGGGTGAGCTTTCTCGATCTCATCGAGAAGTATCACGCAGTACGGACGGCGGCGCACCGCCTCTGTGAGTTGTCCGCCCTCGTCATAACCAACATATCCCGGAGGAGCGCCGATCAAACGCTGAACGCTGAACTTCTCCATATATTCACTCATGTCGATGCGTACCATGGCGCGTTCGTCATCAAACAGGAATTCTGCCAAAGCCTTAGCCAGCTCGGTCTTACCCACACCGGTTGGCCCTAAGAATAAAAATGTGCCGATGGGCTTATCGGGATCTGCAAGCCCTGCACGGCTACGTCGTATCGCTCCGGACACAGCTGCAACCGCTTTGTCTTGGCCAATAATGCGCTTATGTAGCTCATCTTCTAGGTGCACAAGTTTTTCCAGCTCGCCTTGCATCATCTTGGACACCGGAATACCTGTCCATGTGCTTACCACAATGGCGATCTCTTCCTCGGTAACCTCCTCTTTGAGCAGCCCGCCTTGTTCTTGCTTGGCCTCAAGCGTTTTTGTGGCAGCCTCGATGTCTTGCTCCAGTTGAGGGATGGTGCTGTAGCGCAGCTCGGATGCTTTTTGCAACTCGTTTTCGCGGGTTGCTCGCTCGTAATCGATCTGTGCTTGGTCCAGCTCGGTTTTTAAAGTCTGCACGCGATCGATGATGTCTTTTTCATTTGCCCACTCGGCTTTCATGCCATCAAGTTTTGTTTGCACCTCGGCCATTTCTCTACGCAGTGAATCCAAGCGCTCTTCGGAGGCTTTATCGGTCTCCTTAATTAATGCCTGCTCCTCGATCTGCATTTGGATCAGTTGACGGTCTACGGTGTCTATCTCTTCAGGCATCGAATCTATCTCTATACGCAGACGACTAGCCGCCTCGTCCATAAGGTCGATTGCCTTATCCGGCAAAAATCGGTCGGATATGTAGCGGTTTGAAAGTTCAGCGGCCGATACTATAGCTGCATCGGTGATGCGTACGCCGTGGTGAATCTCATATTTTTCTTTGAGACCACGAAGTATGGAGATGGTATCTTCTACGCTTGGCTCACCAACATATACCGGTTGAAAACGGCGCTCCAAAGCTGCATCTTTCTCGATGTATTTACGATATTCATCAAGTGTAGTGGCGCCAATAGCGTGCAATTCTCCGCGAGAAAGTGCAGGCTTGAGCATGTTTCCGGCATCGAGTGAGCTATCGCCACCGGCACCGGCACCAACTATAGTGTGCAGCTCGTCGATAAATAGGATCACACGACCGTGCGCTTCTTGCACCTCACGCAAGACCGCTTTAAAGCGGTCCTCAAACTCGCCGCGATATTTTGCACCCGCGAGCATTGCCGCGATATCCAGCGCCACAACATCGCGATCTTTAAGTGATGAGGGCACATCGCCGGCAACAATACGTTGAGCCAGACCTTCTACGATGGCTGTTTTGCCTGTGCCGGGCTCGCCGATCAATACCGGGTTGTTTTTGGTGCGACGACTGAGAACTTGGATGGTGCGACGAATCTCCTCTGAGCGCCCGATGACAGGGTCAAGTTTTCCGGCGCGAGCAGCTTCTGTTAGATTGCGCCCGTAACGTTCCAAGGATTCAAACTGTGTTTTAGTGGTGGCATCGGTCACACGCGTAGAGCCGCGCAGGTCGTCGTAGGCCTGTTCAAGGCGCTTGGCGGTTACTCCGGCCACGTTTAGAGCCTTGCCAGTTGCGCCTTTGTCGTCAGCCAGCGCGATTAATAGATGCTCTGTGGTCACAAAGTTGTCTTCCATTTTGGTGGCGATCTTTTCTGCCGCATTCATGATGCCGAGCAGCCTTTGTGACGGCACAGCCATCGGAAACGCGGCGTTTCCACCTACCTTCGGAGCCTTTTCAATCTCCTCGGTTATTGTTGCATTGAGCACGCTTGGATCTGCTCCAACACGCTCAATGATGCTGTCTAAGTTGCCTTCATGTGAGTCGAGCAAAGCCTTAAAGAGATGTTCCGGCTCAACTGTAGCCGATTCCAGGTCTGAAGCGATGCCCATAGCCTCTTGAAATGCCTCTTGCGAGGATACTGCTAGTTTGTCTAAACGCATCTTTCAACTCCTTTGCGTTTGCGGGTGGTGCTAATGTGTATTCCCACCTAGGCGACAGAGCGTGTACGGATGTTACAGGGTGGGACTTGAATTTGTGGGTATTACTCACGCCATAGTTGGATCATTTTGGTTTCTGATCTGGCTAATGCTGTTATTTGCTGGCGCATATTGAGCTCATGGAGTTTAGCCTCGAGTTTAGAGATACGTTTGCGCAAAGCCTCGACCTCTTCCTCTTTTTCATCCAATCGCTCTTGTAGATCGGTGATGCGCAAAACGCCGGCTAGGTTGATGCCCTCACTGGTGAGTTGCCCTATCAGATCCAGTTGCTCTATATCAGCTTGTGAGTAAAGCCTTGTGTTTCCTGCTGATCTTTTTGGGTTTACGAGACCTTTATTTTCGTAGATGCGCAGCGTCTGAGGATGCATGCCGGCAAGTTCAGCCGCAACACTTATCATATATAAAGGACGATCTCGATCACTTGCTGACATTTTATGCCTCCTTAGGTTGGTCGGCTTTGTCTGCGTCATTGGTTGTACTGTCGGGGGTGGTTGTGTTCTCGTTGGTGTTTGCGTCGTTTTGCGAACGATCGGCAGCGATCGGCTCAACGTCTGATGCAACCGTCGCTTCGGCGCTTTGAGCTGTTGTTGCCTTAACGATCTGTGGACGTATATCTGCCCCACTTGCATCTGAGGCTTCTGCAAAAGCTTCAAGCGCTGCTCTTTGTTTCTCGTTAAGTTGCTCAGCTACGATCAGTTTTATCTGAACTTTAAGGTCACCAAAACCATCACCTTTTATTTTTTTCGCACCTTTTCCGCCAACAACAAGTGTTTTGCCTTTTTGTGCCCCCGCCGGTACTCGCAACTTGACCTTGCTGCCATCCGGAGTAGGAACCACAATTTGTGCTCCTAGTGTAGCCTCAACCATACTTATTGGCAGATCCATGACCACATCGGCACCTTTTCGCGAGTACAGCTCGTGTGGCTTAATGGCTGTAACGATGAGCAAGTCTCCGTTGGCTCCGCCATTTTTCCCAACGCCGCCTTTACCTTTGTAACGCAGCTTGCCACCATCCGTTGCACCCGCCGGAACTTTGACCTCTAACTTCTGACTTTGCCCATCACGTCGAATCGTGACAGTCTTCTCCACACCGTTAAAGGCTTCTTCAAAGCTTACGTTCAAAGTAACTTGAACCTCTCTGCCTTTTACTGCTTGCCCGGGGAAGTTCCAGTCGGTGCCAAACGCACCTTCGCCGTGGCGTATACGACTAAAGATGTCGCCAAGGTTACCCATGTCACCAAAGTCGCCTACATTACGCCAGTAACCTGCACCGGCACCAGCCGCGCCACCGCCACCTCCCCAATTAAAGGGAGAGCCGCCTCCACCGCCGGCACCACCATAAGCGCCGTACTTGCGAAAAGTGTCGTACTCTGTGCGCTTGTCTTTATCCGATAAAACGTCATAGGCTTCGCTGATATCTTTGAAGCGTGTCTCATCGCCACCGGCATCGGGATGATGTTTGCGGGCTAGTTTTTTAAATGCTTTTTTTATCTCATCGGTGGAGGCATCATCTTTTACGCCTAGTACCTTGTAGTAGTCTTTTTCTGTTACCATCGCCTCGCACCTCCTGTCTTTTTATTATTTGCTATCAGTCTGATCTTTATCTTCTGTCGGACGCTTTGGACCACCTTGCGACACCACTACCATGGCGCTTCTAAGCACACGGTCACCCATTTGGTAACCTTTTTGGTAGACCTGAACTACGGTCTCATCAAAAACCGAATCGTCGTCTACCTTGCCTACAGCCTGATGAATGTTGGCATCAAAAGCCTCGCCTACCGGATCAATCGTGACAAGACCATCCTTTTTGAGCACATCATGCATCTTGTTGTGTACGGCGGAAATTCCTTCTTTTAGAGGATTTTCGCTTGCACTTGTGGAGTGCTCGATCGCGCGCTCCATGTCGTCGAGTATCGGCAGCAACCGCTCTACCAGATTAGCGGTAGCGCGTCTGCGCTCGCTTTCGCGCTCTTGGGCTGTGCGTTTGCGGAAGTTATCCCACTCAGCTTGCAGTCTCACAAAGCGTTCTTTAAACTGATCCGCCTCTGATTGGGCGGCAGCTAGTGGATCTTTGTCTCCAAGTCCATCAATTGGTTCCGCTTCATTTTCCGACTGAAAATCCGGGGCAGTTTCCGAGTCCGTCCCCTCTTTTGTCTGTGCAGATCCTGATGCGCGTGATTTCTTGGTTTTGCTTGCACTATTTGCACTACTCGCGCCTCCACTGTTGGCATCGCTATGAGTGGTGGCACTATTATCAGTGCCACCACCAGCTGCTTTGTTATTGTTGCCAACAGCTTCGTAAATATCTTCGATGATTGCGTCGATGTCGTTTTCTGAATGCCCAACGCCTGCTTTGGCATCGTTGTTTTCAGCAAATGACTCTTTTTTGTTCGCCACCATTTTTAATACCCCTACACTGTTTCTATTTTTTCTCGTCTTCGTCTACTACCTCGTAGTCAGCTTCGACCACATCGTCACTGCTTGTTGTGCTGGCATCAGCATCGGCAGAAGCATCGGCTCCGGTCTCACCGGACTGAGTATCTTGATAAACTATCTCAGCTAACTTATAACCAGCTTGTTGCAGCTTCTCGGTCTCAGACTTGATCTCCTCAACATCTGTACCTTCCATTGCTTTCTTTAGACTTTCGATAGCCTCGTTAACCGCAGTCTTGGTGTCTTCCGGTACCTTATCGCCTAGATCGGTCATGGTCTTCTCGGTGCTATAGATGAGGCTGTCGGCGTTGTTTCTTACCTCAACATCTTGTTTACGTGCAGCATCTTCTTCAGCATGAGACTCAGCGTCTTTTACCATACGATCCACTTCGTCATCGCTAAGCGCTGTGCTTCCGGAGATGGTGATCTTTTGCTCTTTGCCGGTGCCTTTGTCCTTTGCGTTTACGTTAACGATACCGTTGGCATCGATGTCAAAAGTCACTTCTATCTGCGGAATACCACGAGGTGCCGGTGGAATATCGGTGAGATGGAACTTGCCTAAAGTCTTGTTACCGGCGGCCATCTCGCGCTCGCCTTGCAGCACGTGGATCTCAACAGAGGTCTGTCCGTCAGCGGCTGTGGAGTAGATCTCGGTCTTGCGTGTCGGGATAGTGGTATTGCGCTCGATCATCTTGGTCATCACGCCACCCATAGTCTCAACGCCAAGGGAGAGTGGGGTTACGTCAAGAAGCAATATGCCCTCAACATCACCGGAAAGTACGCCACCTTGAACAGCGGCACCCAAAGCTACAACCTCATCGGGGTTAACGCTCATGTTTGGCTCTTTGCCGGTAAGCTTCTTTACCAGTTCTTGCACAGCGGGCATGCGGGTAGACCCACCAACCAAAATAACCTCGGCAACTTCGCCGATCTTGAGCCCGGCATCTTTAAGCGCGGTCTCAACCGGTTTTTTACAACGGCTGAGCAGATCATCGGTGATCTTTTCAAACTCTGCACGGCTAAGCGAGTAGTCAAGATGCTTTGGACCGTTGGCATCGGCTGTAATAAACGGTAAGTTGATGCCGGTCTGTTGTGTGGATGAAAGCTCCATCTTGGCTTTCTCGGCAGCTTCTCTCAGACGTTGAAGTGCCATTTTGTCGGTGCGAAGATCAATCTGATTTTCGGACTTAAACTTCTCAGCCATCCAGTCGATGATACGCTGATCCCAGTCGTCACCACCAAGGTGGTTGTCGCCGGAAGTTGAAAGCACCTCAAATACGCCTTCGGATATCTCCAAAACACTTACGTCAAACGTACCGCCGCCAAGGTCAAATACGAGGATCTTTTCGTCTTTACCGGCTTTATCAAGACCGTACGCCAAAGCTGCGGCAGTTGGTTCGTTGATGATACGCTCAACTTCGAGACCGGCGATACGTCCGGCATCTTTGGTGGCTTGACGCTGCGCGTCATTAAAATAAGCCGGAACGGTGATTATTGCTTTGTTGATTGTGGAACCGGTGTATTTCTCGGCATCAGCTTTTAGCTTTTGCAACACCATTGCGCTGATCTCTTCGGGCGTAAAGTCTTTACCGTCGATATCAACCTGAACTCGTTTGTCTTTACCGCTTTTCACCTTGTAGCTTACGGTTGAGCGCTCAGAAGATGTTTCTGCATACTCGCGACCAATAAAACGTTTAATGGATGAGACTGTGTTCTCAGGGTTTGTAACCGCTTGGTTTTTTGCGGCCTTGCCCACAACGCGCTCACCATCTTTGCGAAAACCGACAACAGAGGGGGTAGTTCTGTCGCCCTCGGCATTAACGATAATGGTCGGTTCGCCACCTTCCATCACAGCCATTGCTGAGTTTGTGGTTCCCAGGTCAATCCCTAAGATCTTTGCCATTTTTACTCCTTCTTTCGCTTGCACTATATGTTAGTTTTTGTAACTATTTAACAATCTGTGTAGCGGACTTCTTGCATAAGTTCGTAGCAGATCCAACTACAATTTCACAAGCATAAAATCTAAGTGCATGCATGTCAAGTTTCGTAATGGCTTGTTGATTAGATGTTAACGAGAGGATATCGTTGTTGATGCTAACAGCAGCTTTTGGCTCTGTCAGATGTGAATCATCCGGAGCAAATATCTTGCATAATCGGCTTCAAGTCACCTTGAATGCTTAGTGCTTTGTTCTTAATTTCAGTGGGAACTGTCGCTGCTTGATCGTTAATTCTTATAAGCGTGGCGCGAGGAAAAATGCTGGTCATACGTTCAAAGGGAAAGCGAATTATTATAGGAGTGTTAAAACCCACGCCCAGCTCTAATAACACCAGCTTCTTATCTTTTGAATCGTTGAGAAACGCTTCGTAGGCAGACGCGTTTTTCAAGTGCGGCTTCTCGACAAAACGTGCGTCACAGCGAAGAT
>QMCD01002598.1_pt1 | contig 12820 bp, 13 predicted proteins | sample 1821841 | NCBI WGS metagenome assembly QMCD01 (sample SAMN01991225, study PRJNA193472) | Termite gut metagenome, whole genome shotgun sequencing project. | isolation source: worker | host: Macrotermes natalensis | reverse complement strand
GCTGAATTCGCGGCGAATATTACCGAAGATACAAGCGGCGATGACGGCACAATTTACAATCCGTTTCTTTCATGGTCATTCGGCTTTGACCGTGATTTATTCTGGGGAATAAACATCAATATTCAAGCGAATGAAACAATAACACTTCTGCATAACAATATTGGCAGCAATCCCATGCTGGATATTGAAGCAGGCAGCGACATTACTTCTACACAAATCATAGCAAGAATTTCTAAAAAGTTTCTCCGTGATGAACTTGAAGCCGGCGCTGTTTTCTTGTGGGGTGTTGAGGCACAGGATTTTGTTGTCATACCATCTATCGTCTGGACAAAAAATGATCTGTCCATCGAACTGTCATGCGGCATTTTCGGCGGCGATAAAAACGGACAATTTGGGCAATACCACAACAACAGTTTTATAAAAGCCGGGCTGTCGTACAGCTTCTAAGCAAGGAGCATATAAAGAGAAATATTACCGAAAGCCCTCTCGCCATTCGATCTTGTTCTTGATATACTATTTTCATTGAGGAGCTATTCATGTCAGAAGAATTAACCGAATATCAGGGCGCAGCCACCATGGAAAAAATTACGTCTCTCGCCAAGAGGCGCGGTTTTGTTTTTCAATCTTCCGAGATTTACGGCGGGCAAAACGGAGCCTGGGATTACGGTCCTCTGGGAATCGAGCTGAAAAACCGCATCTCCGCGAATTGGTGGAAAGAGATGACCCGCCTTCATGACGATATTGTCGGTATTGACGCGGCAATTTTGATGCATCCCAGAGTTTGGGAAGCGTCGGGTCACGTAGAGAATTTTACCGATCCTTTGGTCGATTGTAAAAAATGTAAAACCCGTTTCCGCGCGGATATGATTCCCGAAGAAAACCTTGCGGAAAAGAAATGTCCCGAATGCGGAGGCGAACTTACCGATACCCGTAAATTCAACCTTATGTTTAAGACCCATATCGGGGCGGTTGAGGGCGAAGCAAATACGATTTATCTGCGTCCCGAAACGGCTCAGGGAATTTATGTAAACTATAAAAATATTATTCAGTCTAACCGGATGAAGATTCCTTTTGGGATTGCGCAGATCGGCAAGGCGTTCCGGAACGAAATTGTAACAAAGAACTTTATTTTCCGAACCTGTGAATTTGAACAGATGGAAATGCAGTTCTTCGTGAAACCAGGAACAGATGTTGAATGGTTCAACGAATGGAAAAAGCGCCGATGGGCTTACTACGAAAAAATGGGCGTGAAGATGGATCATCTCCGCTGGCATCAGCATGGTGCGGACGAACTGGCCCATTATGCCAGAGATGCTTACGACATTCAGTATCTTTTCCCGATGGGCTGGAAAGAGCTGGAAGGCGTTCACAACCGCGGAGATTACGATCTTTCCCGCCACATGCAGTTCAGCGGAAAAGATTTGCAGTACATCGACCAGGAAAACAACAACGAAAGGTACACTCCCTGCGTTGTGGAAACGTCCGCCGGCCTTACCCGGACGCTCCTCATGGTTCTCTCTGACGCTTACGACGAAGAGAAGGTTGCCGATAAGGGCAATGACGATGATTGGCGGACGGTTCTCCGCTTCCATCCAAACCTAGCACCCATAACAGCGGCTGTTCTCCCGCTCATGAAAAAAGACGGCCTCGCTGAAATTGCAAAAGATATTCAGAATGATCTCAAGGAAGATTATTCCGTAGATTATGATCAATCCGGGGCTATCGGAAGGCGTTACCGCCGCCAGGATGAAGCAGGCACTCCATTCTGTGTTACAGTAGACTATGAAACGAAGGATAACAAAACCGTTACGCTCCGTTTCAGAGATTCCATGGAGCAGGTCAGGGTTCCGGTCGCGGAACTCAAAAGCCGGATCAAAAAAGAAATACAGGAATACAAACGAATCAAGTAACATTTAGCAGAGAGCAGTCAGCAAAGAAAGATTCCATCTTAACTTTGCTGACTGTTACGTGCTGATTACTTATTGTTAATTGTTACAACAGCGGAACCCCAAATACAATGCCAAAGGCAAAAGACCGATGACTGTCCAAAATGTCGGCGGCAATAATATCAATTACAAACTTAAAATTATTCAATGCGGGGATCATGCTAAGATCAATACGGAACCCTGTGTTAAGGCTGCCCCTGGCCGCGGCATTAACTCCCCAGGAAGAAATAGAGTAAGAAAAGTTTGAAAAATCCGTAATCCAGTGAACATAGTTTTGAAAAATTTTGGGCAGCAGAATCAGATCAAATCCCATGCCGAAATCAATTGACGAATGATCGCCCCCTTCCCTGAAAGTGTAGCCAAGCATCAAGGTTGTTTCGGCAGGCATGGAAAAAAATGTTCCGGGGTAGGTAATTGCCATGTACAGCTGCCCCGCAACGTTATTTTTTCCGGTTTTTCCTGAATCAATAAGCTGTAAATTTCCGCCGAGCGCGATGGCCGAGGCCGTTATCGGGAACTGCACTTTTATTCCTAAAAGGCCATCCATCCATGTGTCATCCCGGGAATTAGGGTTTTGAATATCCATCGCGGCGCTTAATTCCACCCATTTAAACAAGCTGAGATTGATTTTGGGAATATTCGCCATGCCATTATTAACAATTCCATGATACCCAAAATCCATACCAAGATCGGAACTTCGTTCCCAGCCGATTCTTCCGGAAGGCACATTGAATAAACCGGTTGAACCGTTAAAGCTCATACCTTTAAGAGATTGAGCTGTTACCACAGGGGCAAGAGCCGCCATAATAATAAGCAAGACAACAATTTTCTTTACAGAATTCAAAAAATCCTCCTAAATAAAAGTGATATTTTATGTATTGAACACCTCGCGGCACAAAAATGTTACAATCACGTTACATTAGAGGCTGTTGCAAAACTCCAGTTTTTGCAACAGCAACCTCAACAGCAACCTTTAAAAAATGCATGTTTCGCAGCCTTTAGGCGAGAAAATGCAGGAGCTTGGGCAAAACTAACCGAGTTTTGCAACAAGCTCATTATAATAGATTATTAACAACATTGAAAACAGCTTCCAAATCAGTAAAACACAGCATTGCTTGATGATCCAGATTTGTAGCCATGTTATTAACAATAACGATGTTTCCTCCGGCTTTTAGGGTATAGAGAGGCAGTCCTGCTGCCGGAAAAACCGTGAGGCTCGTTCCAAGAATGAGCATCAAATCCGCTTCTGCTGACAGTTTTTCCGCATTTTTGAGGGCTTTTATGGGGAGAGCTTCTCCAAAGAACGTGATATTAGGTTTTAAAACGGCGCCGCATTTCTTGCATTTCGGCATAGCGCCGGAACGGACTATCGATGCCGCTTCCGGAAAAGCCATCACTGTTTTCTGATAAAGGTCAGGATCTTTGGTTTGTATCAATTCCAGATCTACAGAATGAACACAGCGGGGGCAATAATGAAGAGACGGTGAACCATGAATTTCGATAACATTGCGGCTTCCCCCTTTCTGATGCAAAAGATCGATGTTTTGGGTGATAACTCCTTTTATTAACCCGCGCTGTTCTAAAGTTCCCAAGCAGGTATGAACAATGGAAGCTTTTTTTTCATTGAGGTTGTAAATAAAATCCTTACTGTGTTGGTAATAAAACGAAGGATCGCGGAAGAAATACTCAAGATCGAACAGCTTTTCCGCATCAATTTCTTTATAAAGACCGTTTCCCCCCCTGAAATCGCGGATTCCCGAAAGTGTACTGACCCCGGCTCCGGTTAAAACCGCACAAGAACGGGAATCTTTTATCAGCGTCCATAATTTTTCGACATCTTTGTTATTCATGGCAAGTATATTAAAACAAAAAGAGAGGCATAAACGACGTACCCCGCCAAAAGGACGGGGTACAATCTTACAAAGCGTTATACAAACAGCTGCCCGCTCCCGTTATCGCCACAGCGGAGCAGCATCGATGAACTTTTCCTACCAGCGGAAAAGTATGGAGATATCTGCACAGAATACCGGCTGAACTCCCGGGTCAAGACCAAGTTCTCTTCCGTAGAACGCGGCATCAAGTTTGAAAGCAAAAAGATCAAACCCAACTCCCAGCGCTGGGAGCATGTCGGAAACACCGGCCCGGATAAAAATGTGATCAAAGAGTCCGAGTTCGGCGCCAAGACCCATGTTCAAAAGAGGATTTCTGGGAATATCAGCAAACAAATCCAGAATATCCCGATAATCGAACATCAAGGCAAAATCCAGAATTTTTGTATCAAATAATTGATATTGTACACCGACATTGAGTCCTCTGTACACCGATCCATCAATGTCTTCAAAAGGAACATAAGGAGCGTCAGGATCATCGGTATTTGTAATGCCAAAATCATCCGCAAAATCCATGATTCTTGCATAAGAGAACAAGTCGTTAGCGGCCAGAGCTACACTCAATTTCTTGTTATACTGATACTGTACCGCTAAATCGATGCCTAGCCCCCAAATTCCCCGGACCGGCAGCTTCGAAAATGGGTCTTCCATTACCGCCGCTACATCGTTCATGGAAAGCGAGCTTATGGCATCCACTCTGAAAAAACCGTGAATTCCAACACCGGCATCCAAGCTGTGGCGTTCGGTATCGATAAACCTGTGTCCGTAACCGAGGTTTAACTGGGCGGTAACACCCGCATTCACATCAACTCTTCCGCCGGCCAATGCCAGGTTCACATCCGCGCCGGTAAATAACCCAAAGCCGAATCCGTTTCCTATGAAAGCCAAGGCCAGGGGGCCTCCCACATTGAGACCGAGGGCCACTCTCCCTTCATCATCAACAAGCGTGTTATAGATATTTTGAATGTTTTCCGTATTTTCAGGATCATTCATTAGATCAGATACTGAATCAATAATCGTATCGAGCTTATCAAGGATGTTTACCGTGCTGACGGAAACCTCAAAGAGGCCAAATTCTTTTTTCCCCACGAGTCCGGCGGGATTATACAGCAGGGCTCCAACTCCGTCTGTGTTAGTAATGTGCAGTCCGCCCATTCCGGCATTTCTTGCGGAAGCCATTTTGAAAGGCGAGATTACTGTCTTATCCTGGGCAAACACAGAAAAGCCAAGAATACAGACCAAAATAGCAAATATGAAAAATCGTTTCATGTTCATATACATACTCCTTATATCCTTAGAACCCAAACTGCTCAAGCATATCTTTAAGACTTGCAAGAGGAGAATCATCGGATATTTTATCTATTGAACCCATACCCAATTTTATAGCGAGTTCAAACTTAGGGTTATCTTGAAATTCTTCCGGATAAGTAGTTGAGTCATTCGGATCGAAATTGCCAGAATCCGCAAGGTCGTCAAAGTAATCCTGCATGGGTTTCTCTTCTGAGGCAACCGACTGCACTTCGGCACAAAGCAGCAACACAGAAGTCAAGGCCATATTCATCGCATTGTTTTCATCAACAAGATTGTCGATATCCTCGATGTTGATCATTGCGGACAGGTTATCAGTGCTCCCCTGAAGATTACTCATAGAATTAAGAATATCGGTAACATAGGTGATAACTTCGTCGGTATCCACCTCCCCGCCGTCACCGCCATCCATAAGGCTGGTAAGCTCCCCTACAGACCCGAGTACCGTGTCCATAATATTGGTAGTGGAAAGCGCAAGTTCAACACCGGCATTCTGAAGTTTTTTCTTTTTATCCGGGTTTTCTTCTTTGCTCACCGCGTCAACCAAGTTATTCATGATAATAACCTGCATTTCCTTATCGTTCGCTGCCGTAGCCATTAATTCGTCAATGTTATCCGACGTAACATTTTTTACCAACGTTGACTTGTCCCTTGCGGCCCATTCCCCCCAGGAAGTGGTAAAAAAATCGGTACAAGATGTTAAAATACCGGCAAGCAAAACTATCGTTAATGGGAATAACAGTGACCCTTTTGTCAGTTTCCTTTGCATACTTTTCTCCTCCAGGATCAATTGTCCTGCGTTTTCTTGATGTTCAGCAAACTATATGCTGATAATCATCTTACTTTATTCAACACCACTAAATATACTTCATTATACTAAATTTAACAACAAATTGCGACAGAATTTGTCAAACCTGAAACTCTTGCGGAAACTGGAATCTTGCAATGAGCTCGATAAAGTATTCGTTCCTCTATTTGGGATATGCCCTCTGTTTTTTTCGCGTGTTTTTCACTATGCTGATAGCGAGTCTTGCTTTATATCTATAAAAGGGAAGGGAGAAATAACTAAAAGTATGACCGTTTTGCTAGTCATTATTTATGCCGCGTTCATCAGTCTTGGGCTGCCCGATTCCCTTTTGGGCAGTGCGTGGCCTACCATGTACAAAGGATTCGGCGTTCCGATTTCAAATGCCGGAATCGCTTCCATGATTATCGCTTTTGGGACAATCGTATCGAGTTTAAACAGCAATCGATTGATAACCCGTTTTGGAACGGCTTCGGTGACGATTGTCAGTGCTGCCATGACTGCCGCCGCGTTGTTGGGGATATCCTATTCCGTTTCCTTTCCGGTATTGTGTCTTTTTGCCGTACCGCTGGGACTTGGAGCCGGTTCCATTGATGCCGCTTTGAATAATTTTGTCGCTTTGCATTATAAAGCCGCGCATATGAGCTGGCTTCACAGTTTTTGGGGAGTCGGCGCTTCAACAGGGCCGCTTATTCTTGCGTTTTTTCTTAGGCGTACCGGTCTGTGGTCAACGGGTTACCGCGCCGTCAGCATTATTCAGGCTGTTTTAGTGCTGATCCTTCTCATTTCGCTTCCTCTTTGGAAACGCGCGCAAGGAGCTTTACCGCTTGGCAAAGAAGATAAAGGAAAATCTTCGCTTACATTGCCGCGGCTGCTGAAATTACCCCGGGCAAAAGTTACGCTCGTTTCGTTCTTCTGTTATTGCGCTGTGGAATCCACTGTCGGATTGTGGGGCAGCACGTATTTGGTCCTCGTTCGGAATATTGATGCGGAAATTGCCGCCGGATGGATAGCCCTGTATTTCTTCGGCATCACTTTGGGGAGGATGCTTTCCGGTTTTTTGGCTATGAAATTAACGCCGAAATACATGATCCGTTTGGGTCAAGCCTGCATCGGGCTCGGCATCATCATTCTTTTTTTGCCTTTTTCCGGGAATATCCTTTTGGCGGGACTTTTTCTTATCGGTTTGGGATGCGCTCCAATTTTCCCAAGTATGCTGCATGAAACACCGAATACTTTCGGCAAAGACGCTTCCCAGGCCATGATGGGCGTACAGATGGCGAGCGCCTACATAGGAACTACGTGTATGCCGCCTCTTTTTGGACTTTTGGGCCGATTCATCGGTTATATGCTTTTTCCTTACTACTTGATAATAATTCTGATGGTCATGACAGCGATGGTGTACATGATTTATCGAAATAAGCATAAACAAAGAGGTTAACTATATGCATAACTCTGTAGATTTCCATATCCATTCCTGTTACAGCGATGACGGCGAATTTACTCCTTCGGAGTTGGTACGTATGTGTGCCGAAAAAGGCATTCATTCCATGGCCATTTCCGATCATAACAGTGTAGCAGGCATTGAGGAAGTCATGCATGAGGCCGATGAACTGCATATTCACTGCGTTCCCGCCATCGAAATTGATTGTATGTATCATGGCATGATTTTTCACGTACTAGGCTACGAAATAGACTACACCAGTCCTGATTTTAAAGAAATTGAGAAACGTATCCGCAGGCAATGTGTGTATACTTCCGTGAAGCGTTTCGGGTTAATCAATAAACTGGGATTTCATGTAAAAGAAGAGGAGCTTAATCAGCTTACTTCCGGAAGCTATTGGCCGGAACAATGGTCTCCCAAAATATTCGCGGAAGTTCTCTTAAAAAGTGAAGCCTATCAAAATCATGAACTTCTGCGTCCTTACAGAAAAGGCGGGTACCGAAGTGATAATCCCTATGTTAATTTTTATTTGGATTGGTGTTCTCAAGGAAAACCTTGTTTTGTTCCCATGAACTATCCTGACATGCAGACTGCCATTGATGTGATACATCAAAACCACGGGAAGGCTGTTTTGGCCCATCCGGGAGCAAGCCTTCACAAAAAATTAGAATTGATAGAAGAACTTATTCCCCTGGGACTCGATGGACTTGAAGTGTACAGCAGTCACCATACCCGCGCCGTTGCCGAGTGGTTTCACGGGAAAGCTGTACGGCACAAACTGGAAGAAACCCGCGGCAGCGATTTTCACGGCAAGACAAAACCGGCTGTTCAATTAGGCCAATGTAAAAGGCAATAGTCTTGTTACATAAGACTTTCAATGAACTCGATGGGGAACTGCGTGCGTTCTGCTGTTTCCTCTGCGCTCATTCCTTGCGCGAGGAATCGTTTCGCCACACAAGCCATACTTTCTGAAACTTCAACGATGTATTCGTCATGGTCGTAAAAGCGCATAACCCGCTGTCCCCAGGGGTATTCTTTGGGATCATGAATAAACTCTATGCCTTCCACCGCTTTTATCTTTTTTTCCCAAGCGTTTAAATCTTCAACTTCAAAATACAATTGGAAGTTATTTGGCCGTTTGCTCATGGGCAGCTCCGCGCCGACGAGTTCCGCGTAACCGTATTGCAGAGACAGACCGCTGTCAAACGCAACATGTGTTCCCAAGTCCATCATGATTTTTTGTTCCATGACGGTTTCGTAAAAATATTTTGCCTTTTCCATATTGGAAACGGCAATCAGTGTACCTTGATACTGCATGGTATCGCTCCTGAAAAGTAATTTAAGGTTTACCCTACATACGTTCAGTATATATCAGAACTTGGCGATCTCGTTGTAAAAATCGGACATGTTGTTCCGGTATGTTTGCGGCGGGGATGTTGATTATTGCTTAGTGTTAATTATATACTAGTAAAAAGCAGCAGTACAGTCTTTCGATGACACAATAGGAGAAGGTAAAGATGACAGCAGTAAAAGCGTATTACGATGGACGCGTCTTTATTCCGGAAAGTCCCGTTGTTGCTGAAATTAATCAAGCGGCGATAATAACCATTCTTGATTCGCATCTGTCTCTGGTTTCTCAAAGGGAACGCCTCTTGAACCTTGCGGGAAGTATTTCCCATGAAGACTATCTCGAAATAGAAGACGCTCTTCTGGACACTGAAAAGGTAACACAAGATGATTGGTAGTCTCCTTGACACCAATGTCATAACAAAACTATTAGATAGAAACTCTGCCGCAATTGCTCTTGTACAAAAGATAGAAAAATATTTCACTTCAAGTATTGTTGTTGGTGAATTGTATTATGCCGCCGCTAATTCTTCAAAACGAGAAGTCAATTTTAGCAAATTCCGGGAAGCTTTATCCTGCATGGAGATTATCCCGATAGATGACGATATTTGCATGGCTTATGCCGAAATTAAGATCGGGTTAAAAAGAATTGGCAAACCCATTCCCGAAAATGATATATGGATTGCCGCTTGCGCCCGTGTTCATAATCTTTCTGTTGCAACGTTTGACAAACATTTTTCTGAAATTGCAGGAATTGAAGTTGTAACGATATCCTAAAACTTGGCGATTTCGTTGTAAAAATCGGACATGTTGTTCCGGTATGTTTGCGGAGTGATGCCGCAGATGGACTTAAAGTCGTGGACAAAGTGGGGCATGTCGTAAAACCTGCATTGCAGGAAAATCTGTGTCATACTGAATCCGGGGCGATGCAGAAGCCGGGCAGCTTTATTCACGCGGACCAATCTTGAAAAAAGTTTGATATTCATTCCCATGTATTTATCAAAGATGCGGCCGATATGCCGTTCACTGTAATAAACATTCCGCAGAAGTTCTTTTGTTGAGATAATGCCGCCGCTTTTGATGATCATCTCTCTCGCTAAAGAAAATCCGCTCTGGTACGATGTGTCTTTAAGACAGGCAAAAAACAAGCGGTCTGCTTCGGTAATGAGTCCGTGAATATCCTTCGCGCTTTCAATGTGCCGCGTCAAGAGTCTGTTCAGAACCGGGTTCATCATTTCAAAAGGGAGCACATGATTGGTTAATTCTTTTTGCGGCATTTCGCTGAAAGCAAAAAATCCCGCCGGCTGAAACTCGATGATGAATATCATCTTCGCCTGATTCGCGGATTTTCCGACACAGGCAGGCTGTACCGCGGGACCAAAGAATGTACTTGAAATGCGTTCTCCGTCGCATAAAAAAACCAAAGTTGCGCTTCCGTGCGGAATTACTGTGTAGTCGTCGGATAAAAGTCCGTTGCCGGGAAAGGTGATTGTATAATTGGAAATCCAATGTTTTAAAGCAGGATGGGGCAGAAGATACATGAAATCCTTTTCACGGATTAATATGCGTTTTGTTTCACGGAAGGCGTCAATTGATTTGTTTGTTATCATGTTCCTCAATTTGTTTCGCAAGATTAGATACATCCACGCCTTCATGTTCAAGCAGTTTGATTTTTTTGTCAATGCCGCCGGCGTATCCTGTAAGGCTGCCCTTTGTTCCTACAACGCGGTGGCAGGGAATAATAATCGAAATAGGATTATGCCCCACAGCTCCGCCTACCGCCTGGCTGGACATGCTTTTTCTTTTCATCCGTTCTGCCATGATTCTTGCGATTTCTCCATAAGATGCAACATTTCCGTAAGGAATGCGGCAAAGGATACCCCACACGTCCTTGCGGAACTCGCTGCCTTCAAGGAAAAGCGGCAGGGCGAAAATGTCCGGTTTCTTGCCGGAAAAGTAATCGTCAAGCCAGGTCCGCGCGGCGGAGAAAAGCGGTAAATCCGGCTTTTCTGTCATTTCTTCCGTAAAGGAGCCGCCGAAATATTTTTGACCTTCCATCCACAGTCCGGCAAGACGATTTTCTTTACTTGCCAATAGAAGCCGCCCCAGCGGTGAATCGTACCATAACGAATAGAGCATACCTTTCTTACTTCATTGTAATCAGTTCGTAATCGCCGGAACCCAGGCCGATTTTTTCAGCATGGCTGATTTGCCCGCGCCAATCGGTTGTCGGATGAATGTTCGTAAAGTGATCATTCGTTTTTTGCTCGCGCTCAGACAAAATACTGGTTTGAATTGCGGGAGCATTGTTCACTGCGTCGATACAGGCTTTGTCAAGCGCAACAGGATCAAAACCGGCAAAAATTCCAATGTCGGGAACAACCGCGGCATCGCTTTCGTTATGGCAATCGCAATATGGCGAAACCTGATTCACTACGGTACAATGAAAATGAGGTCTTCCGTCGATAACCGCTTTTGTGTATTCTACCATCTTGTAATTAAGCAGTTCGTCACTGGAACCCGAATTATTCGCGATTGCGTGGAAATTGCAGCTTGCGATACAGCGTCCGCAGCCGACACATTTGTTATGGTCAATAAAAGCTTTTTTGTCCGCGCCGAAACTGATCGCGTCTTGGGCGCAGTACTTTGCGCAAGTTTTACATCCGGTACACAAGGATTGATCAACTTCGGGTTTTCCTTCATTGTGCATGATCATTTTTCCCGCGCGGCTTCCGCAGCCCATTCCCAGATTTTTGATGGCTCCGCCGAAACCGGTTCCTTCATGGCCTTTAAAGTGATTCAGTGAAATGATAATATCGGCGTCCATAACCGCCCGGCCGATTTTTGCCGTCTTGCAATACACGCCGCCGTTTACCGGAACTTCAATATCATCCATCCCTTTGATTCCGTCGGCGATAATATTTTGGCAGCCGGTAGATAATGGCGAATAACCGTTTTCCATTGCGGCATCGAGATGAACCAACGCGTTATTTCTTCTGCCGACATAAAGCGTGTTACAGTCAGTTAAGAAAGGCTTGCCGCCAAGAGCTTTAATTTTATCGGCCATAGTCTTGGCAAAATTGGGCCGCAGGAAAGCCAAATTGCCCGGTTCTCCAAAATGAATTTTTATGGCAACATACTTTCCCTTGAAATCGATTTGGTTTATCCCCGCCTTGTCCAATAATTTATCCATTTTTTCCAGCAGACTTGTTCCCATTTTACAGCGCATGTCCGTAAAATACACTTTTGATTTTTCCATCGTTTATCTCCTAATTTATAAGCCGCACAAGCGGCGAAGTATATCGAAGTCACTGCGGAACAGTGACACTATCTCCTTTGAATTCAATTATAGATTCTGTTTTTCAGAAAATTCCGCTTTATGCTCTCTTTGAATTATATCCATATTTCTAAAATACTTTTTGAAGATACGATAAAAGCCCTTCGATTTTTCCGTGATACATATCGGCTCGATATTGTCATCGCTGAGAATAGCTTCAAAGTTGAAAGGCCCGTTCACTCTCCAAAAATTCAGCAGCCCGATACGGATTGCGTCGCTTGGGCAGTAATAAGAACAGCGCATACACATCTGGCAGGAAAAGCCGAAACGGAAAACGTTATTCCGAAAAGAAATATTTCCGGCGGGGCATTCTTTCACGCACTTTAAACAACGCGTACATTTTGATACATCAACATGATATAACTTGCTGTTCAAAAATGCGCCAAGCTGCTGTATCTTAAAAAGAAACGATAAGGCGACATTTAAAACATTGTATCTTACAAAAGATTTTTTCCCTTCCAGAACATTTGATACCAAAACATCGCTGTAATTTTTTGCGGACAAAAGCATCTGTTTAACCAAACTGTCAGGGAATCGAAAAATAATATTATAAGGCATCAAAAAATGATAATCGCCCAAAAGATTTTTTCCCCCGGCAATCCTTTTTACATCATGAGATGATGAATTATTGATCTCTGACGGTTCCCCTGATGTTTTAAAAATAAAAACCGTTTTCTCCCGAAGATTCATTTTCCTTACCGCGTCCAGAAATATCTTTGGAGCGTTAAAGGCATAGATAGGATA
>QMCD01001834.1_pt1 | contig 12820 bp, 15 predicted proteins | sample 1821841 | NCBI WGS metagenome assembly QMCD01 (sample SAMN01991225, study PRJNA193472) | Termite gut metagenome, whole genome shotgun sequencing project. | isolation source: worker | host: Macrotermes natalensis | reverse complement strand
GCGGCAAAGCCGATCCGATGCCTGTGACCAATGCAGTAACCAGTTCCATAGCGGCATTAATGAGCAGAGGTAAGTTGTCAATCAAAGCGCCCACAATGATCATGAGGGCTTCCACCGCCGCCGGGATCAGGTTTGGAAGGAGATTCAAAATCGTTTCCAACACTTGAGTGAAGAGGCTTGTAACTGTAGTGATAAACATGGGTAGCAGATCGCCTATCGCCGACAAAATCGCCCCCGCCGCCATGGGCAGTGCAGCCACGACATTTTCCAGCACCGGTACAATATTAGCGACCACCGCCCCGAACGCATCCACAAGATTGGCGGTCAGGTTGGTCATATCGGCGTTGGCATTACCGAGTCCCGCCGTGAATGAACCAAGCGCGGCTTGCAACAGTCCGATAGAGCCGCTGATGGTTTCCGTGCTTTCCTTCGCGAAGTTCCCGGCGTATTGCTCGGTGTTCTCAAAAAACATCTGCATGGCCATTTCCGCTTTCTCCGCTTGCGAAGCCGAAGCCCACACGAAGTCTAAGCCTTTGGAAGCGGCATAGGCTTGGATGGACGTTGCGTTCATAGCCACACCGAGATTATCCATCATGGTAAAGTTGCCCTTGGCGGCACCGGACACCGAATCAAGCGCCGTCTGCATATCAATGCCCATGACGGAAGCCATATCCGCTGCGCGTTGCATGGCCTTTTCGGTCAGTTCCAGACTTTTGACTTGCTCGATGCCCGTGCCTTGGAACAAGGCTCCCATTTTATTGGCGGTGGCGAGATATTGGCTCTGCGACACACCGAGATTATTATATGCCTCCTCGCCGGTTTTCTGAATGGAGGCGGCATAATTCCCGAAAACAGCCTCGGAACCACCGAGGTTCTGCTCCAGTTCCCCGAATTGCTGAACGACGTCTTTACCCAGCTTGATGGCGGCGGCACCGGCGGCCACGACCACCGCGCCCATCGCCACACCAATTCCTTTGAGGATACCGCCCAGCTTTTCAAACTTCCCGCCCGACTGCTCGGCGCTGTCCCCGGCATCGTCCAGCCCCTCGCCCATACCATCAAGAGCGTCCTCATTTTCGCCCAACTCGCGCTCCATGTTGTTTAGTTCGGCCTCGGCGCGGTTGAGCTGGATTTGCCAGTTTTGGGTACGCCGGTCATTTTCACCAAAACTGTCGGCGGCATTTTGCAGAGCAGAGCGGAGAGTTTCGATTTTTGTTTTCTGTTGGTCGATTTCCTTGTTTAATACGGTGTTTCGGGAAGTCAACGAGTTCACGGATTTATCGTTTTTATCAAACTGCGAAGTGACCAGCGCCATTTCAGAGCCGAGGACTTTAAAGGTCTGATTGATGTCACGGAGCGCGTTTTTGAATTGGGATTCGCCTTCGATTCCTATGCGTAGGCCAAAATCATCTGCCAATGGATGGTCACCTGCCTTTCTGCATATTATGCTAAAATTATATGCATATAACTTGGATTGATGCTTGACTTTGTGCATATAATATGGTAGAATTATATGCAGTAAATCAAGGAGGTTTTCAATGCGTCATTTTGATTATTCATTTCTGGAACACGGGATGCTCCCTGCCGGACTGGTCAACATTGTGGGATCAATCAGCGAGTTAAAAGCCCGTGAAGCCGAACGCAAAGGTATGTATAATGAGATTTTCGAGCGGTTGGAGAGTATCGCAAAAGTCCAATCAATCAAGGGTTCCAATGAAATTGAGGGTATTGTCACCAGCGAGCAGCGTATCAACGAAATCGTTAACCAAAACAGTGCGCCCTTGAACCACAACGAGGCTGAGATTGCCGGGTACCGTGACGCGCTTGACCTGATCCATTCACAGCAGAATACGCTTGATATCCGTCAGCGCGATATTCTTCGTTTGCATGAGCTTATGCTATCCTATGCGCCTGCGGACGGCGGTCAATATAAAGCGAATGACAATGTCATTATGGAGATTGACGCTTCCGGGAACCGCCGCGTTCGTTTTGCTCCCGTTCCCGCCGATGAAACCGCAGAGGCTATGGAACAGCTGGTTCTTGCTTATATGGATGCCCGAAATAACTACAATATCAATCAGCTTTTGTTGATTCCATGCTTTGTGCTGGACTTCCTTTGTATCCACCCGTTTACGGATGGGAATGGTAGAATGTCGCGCTTGCTTTCTCTGCTCCTTCTGTATAAAAACGGCTTTGATGCCGGGCGGTACATTTCATTTGAAGAGCAAATCAACAGGCAAAAAAACGGCTATTATGAATCCTTGCGTGAAAGCTCAATTGGATGGCACGAAGGACAGAACAGTTACTTCCCGTTTATTGAGAATTTCATCACCACATTGTTATTCTGCTACAAGGAGCTGGATAAACGCTTTGCCGTGGTCAACGCCGCCAAGACTACAAAAAAACAGCGAGTGGAGGCAACAGTGCTGAACAGTCTGCTTCCGATATCCAAGCAGGAAATCTGCTATGTCCTGCCGGACGTAAGCCCAACCACAGTGGAAGCGGCGCTTGCTGCGATGGTAAAACAGGGGCAGATTGAGAAAGTCGGCACGGGCAGGGCTACGAAGTATATTAAAGCAGAAAAGTAGTATTTTCCATTATAGTTCAAAAGTATCTTTCACAGGTGACATCTGTCGAGTACTATATGTTGTGTGTCACCACTTGAAATGGAGCAGAATTTGTGTTATAATTATTTCCAAGTTAATTTGCCAACTTTATATGTATAGCAAATATATTTAATAATCAAAAAGGACAGTGTCAATTAATGGATAATTCAGAAAATAAGTTTGGGTTAGGACTGACGGATTCGGGAACACAGATCGATCCGTCAGCCACTGAGTCAATTATAGAGCAACAATCTTGCTTGATGAAAGTAATTGACCCCCCCACCGCAATAACAGCAATGCTGACACAAGAAGAGGGAATGCGAGCGATTTTCGACCCACCAATGGCTTTAACTGCCATGGTAGAGCAAGCGAATCATATGCGGTCAATAGTTTCAGTTCCAATGATTGAAGCACTTAACGCCCAACAAGATTGTTTTGCAAATTACAAATTTGCATTCAGCAAAAACATCACTGCAACTATATTGCCACAAATCAGTTTAATATCCGACTCCATTGCGAAAACAGTTTCTTTATCATTTCAAGAGAACACATACAGTCTTGCGACTGCAATGGGTCGCGCACTCGAATCCTGCATCCCGAAATATGACTTAATGACCAACGCTTTAGCAACCGCCCTTAAATCCAGTATGCCAAAGTTTGATGCCATAGGCGCTATGGCTTTAAGGTTGACGGATTCAATTCCGCGAATTGATGCTGCAATTACAACTATTGCACAACAAGCGTTAGAGGCAATGGGTAATATCACAGAATCCCTCCAGTCAGGTGTGTCGGCATTGCTTGGTTCGCTAACCGACATCAGGCTTCCAAACTTTGACAATATTGCAAATTCTCTGAATTTCATCACCGGTTTTGAGGAAAAGAATGAGTTGCTAAAAAGCTTTGGGTGGTACCTGATTTCAGAATTACCGGAAGAGATTGTGGATGAAATATACGAACGTCGTGACGAAATAGCACAAGAGGAAGTCGACGCACTTATTATCAAACACTTCCGGGATAATAAATGTCAAGCTTTAAAATGTATTGTGAAGAGTTGGACAGCATTGCCATACTTCGAGTCAAGAAAAGTAGTCTTTCACGAGGCTCAGGTGTGTCATTCGCGCCGTTCATACAATGCATCAACTACCCTTATTTCACTTCATTACGAAGGTGTTGTTACGGACTTCGTGCGTGACCGAGTTAATACACCTACATATCGAGTAGAAAAGGCTTTGAAGTGTATTAATGATCTGGCAAATGATCTAAACTTAAGTGCAATGTCTTTCAAAGATTGGATTGTATGCTCATATGTGTTAGAATGCGTTGATCAGGCTTTCACCACGAATTTCTCGCCATCTGATCCTGACAGTTGCCCGAATAACTCTCGCCATAAAATTGCACATGGTCACGCTACAGCTAAAGAAACGGAAGCGAATTCTCTGAGACGTTTCTTGTTTATGAACGAACTGTACAAGCTATTTTGTTGCTTAGAGCATGAATATCAACTGGCATCATAACGGCACCACATCATCAATCGTCTGCTTCCGGTACGCTTTCTCCAACCCCAGCCACTGCTTGTGGCAAGCCCACAAATCCATAAACAACCCAAAAGGCATCGTCCAGAATTTCTCGTCCGAGAAGCCCATCTGCACGGTGCCGTAATAATACAGGCGCGTGAACAGCTCGGCATCGGTCACGCGCCCTGCGTGTTTTTTGAGCCGTCATCCTCGCTGACAACGTTCCGGGCAGTGCCTTTAAACATTGCCTCGGTGATGGCATTTTTGTAGGAAGCCAGTTCAAGCGGGGATGTGAGCAATTCCACTTCCTCCTCGGTCAATAATTCTTTCGGCGCGTCCTTATGCTTCAGGTTGTAAATCAAAATGGACTGATTTGCCAAAATCGTAAGAAGCCAGACGATCTCATCCAGCGCAAGTTCAAAGTTCTCGGCCTTCATCAGCCGTTCGCCGAGATTCTCAAGACCGCCGTAGCGACCGGCGATGGCTTTGGTAGCCTTGGTGGTAAGAATCAACTCATACTCCTCGCCGCCGATTTTTATAAAAGCGCTGCGTTCATTCTCCATGCTCATTCTCCTCCCGCACTGCCGATATAAACCGGTTCATAAACCTGAGCGTACCAGTTTGAAATCGTACCCTCGACCACTCCGGCATCACCTTCGGTCGCTTCGGCCTTCCACGGATGCTTATTCATGCCATCCAGCTTGTTCCGGCGCATAATCGTACCTTCAATAGTCGGCGTGGAAAAGGTGATGGAATCGCCCTTGGTCTGAAGGTTGGTGGACGGAACACCGAATTTCACCCGATAAATCCAGAAGTAACGATATCGTCCGTCCGGCTTCTGCGCCCGGAAGCCCACAGCCACGGGAGCGCCCTCGTTTTCACTGGCTGATATCAGAACGCCGTTGTCATCCACGACCGCGCCGGTCAAATCCTGTGCGGCGGTAACGCCGATATCGTCTACACCAAGCGACAATGTGCCGGTCTTAAAATCCTTGATCACATAAGCCGCGCCGTCATCGGCAAAGAGGGTGGCCTCTGCCAGTTCGATGGAAAGGTCGGCTTTCATCGCTTTGGCGAGACTGATTGGTACACCGTAGGTTTCCTCGCCGTTGTCATCCTCGGTGATTTTAGCATAGTACAATTTATCCATGCCTATGGTTGCCATAAATCTTAATCCTCCTCGATTGGATATATTTTTGCCGTGTCAACGGCATAGTGGTGGTAGCCGGTATCGTCCTCGTGGCCGATGTATTGCCGGAGCGTTACGGTAAAATCGGAAGCCAGCAAAGCCTTGAGAATTCCGGACTTCAGTTCCAGATAATTGCTCTTACTATAAATGGACAGACGGGCTTCCTGTGTTTCATAGCCCGGACGGTCACCGGCGAACAGATTATATGTATCAACCAGCGGTGTGATTACCACATATTCGTCCGGCGCAACATCTGAAAACACTCCCGTTTCCACGGATACGGACAATTCGTTTAACAGCCCGGTCAGTTCGGATAAAATATTCACACGTCACCCATCTCCTCGTCTAATTTCTGTTTCATCGCCTCAATTGCCGGAGTGCGGCTGGCGGATTTGGCCGGTTTCAGGAAAGGCTTCGGCGGCTGGCCGTGTTTGCCGTATTCGATGATGTTGGCGATCATGGCGTTGCTGGAACCGTCACGCCGAGGTTCATCGAATCCCACTTTGACGTTGTAGTTCCCGTTCTTATCCAGCTTCGCCGGGGATACTCCCAGCGCCTGTTCCAGTTCGCCGGTGGATTCGCCGGACAGCACGGCACTGAGGTTTGACCGCACCCGGTCAAGAACCACCTCGCCTCCGGCCTCCAGCACCTTTGGGATGATTTCATCCGTGCGTTCCTCCAGACGGGAGATCTTCGCCATAAAGTCCTCCGGCATTTTAAATTCTGCTTTTGCCACGTCGAATCACCCTCCATTCATCGCCTTTTCCGCAAGCAGAAAAGGCTCACCATTACGGAGATTCTCATTCTCCCCACGCGACAGGTCGCGCGGGGTACCCCGTTTATCACCCCTTTGTCGGCTCCAGCAGTTCGGCCAGAACCTCAATATACATACCTCTGCCGCGCACATCCTCGGCGTTTAGGATTTTGTACCGCTTACCATCGCAAATAATCTGCAGCTTGGTGTCCACAGTCACACCGAGAATCACCCGGAAGCGGAACAGTGCCGTGGCATTGGAGAAAGCCGCACGGTTTGCCCATTGAACATTGCCGTGGCGATCCTCTTTGTATGTTCGGACGGATGCCAACACTGTATTGGTGGTTACGGCAAATCCGTCAGTATCCTTTGTTTGCTCCGTCTGAACAATATCTATAAATGAGTTCATCTTCCCAAACGACATGGCTACACCATCCAGTTCTTATCCAGCCGAAGGAGCATATTAACCGTGTTCCAGACTTGCTGACCGGCCTGAACGCTGTCGGCATAAAAGCCTCCGGTGGAGCCGTCGCGGGACTCATAAAAGTGACTGGCCAGCATGATCACAGCCTGTTCCGTGGTCGGAGGCATCGGGTTTTCAACATAAGTCCCGGTTGATATATGCTGGAATGACTCAGCATAATTGACCGCCGCCGATATAAAATTGTTCAGCAACACATCGTCCTGATCATGCTCCAGAATCAGGTTTGCTTTGACTTTTTGCAGTAAAGTATCCATTACGATGATGCCGCCATTTGCAGGACTTGAACGGCTTCCGGCAGGATCAGCTTGCCGTCCACACGCTGAGTTGCGATAAAGCCCACCTGTCCGGTTGTGGCAAACAGCTCATTGAGCCGCTGGAATGTGCGGGACTGCCGGTCTGCGATCCAGTAGTAGGAATAATCGCCGAACATGAGCGCCTTGGCTCCAGCCGCGACCGCAGGGACAAAGCCGGATGTATGGATCGGTCTCCCGACAATCATATCCGGAGTACCGTCTTTTATGGACGGCTGCCATAAATACTGGCCGGTCGAATCCTTCAGCTTGCGGAGCATTTTCATAGTGGAGTCGTTGGTTACAAAGGACGCTTTTGTGCGGTACGGCGTTTTCAGCGCGTAAAATAAATCCAATACCTCGTCAAATGTGACAGCGGTCGCGCTGGCCGTGGTCTTGGCAACGGGAGCGCCGCCGGTTGCCGCGAGAATGCCGGTGGGTTTCTTGGAACCGTCACCCACAAAGAACGCTTCTTCCTCTTTCACGCCGATGCGCCGAGCGAATTCTTTTGCTATATACGCTTCCATATTGAACGCGCTGTCGTTAAGCAGCTCGGTGGAAATTTTGATTATGGTGGCCAATTTGTATGCGCCCAAGGTTATCTGACCGAATGTGTCGTTGCTTTCCGGGATCAGAGCTTCTTCTTCCACCCAAGATGCGGTGCCTTTCGTTGCCGCGACAGGGATCTGCCGTTCACCGCTTGCGGTGCGGATCACCGTGGCCAGCTGACGAAAAATATTCTGATCTTCCAGCGCTTCGATAAGAGTGCGCTCGAATTCATCGGGGACAAGATAACCGCCGTCCGGATCGGAGCCGATTTTCAGCGCATTGCTGATTTCGCGCCCACGGATGGCATTCCAAAAAGCCTGTTTATACTCATCCGAGGCACGGCCTGTTTTTGCGGAAGCGGACGCGCCCGGAATGCCGGTGATGGGCAAACTGGTGGCGGCGGTGATTTCCGTACCGATTTCCCGCGCCCGTTCCAGCCGTTCAATGTCCTTGCCCAGAGCGACAACATCGGCCTCCATTTTGTCGTAAACGGCGGCATCCTCGGCGGATAACCGTCCGTCCGCGCCTTGCTTTGAATCAAGGAAAGCCTTGGCGGATTCCCATGCCTGTGCGCGTTTTTCGCGCAGTTCGATAATTTTGTTCACTCCAATAACCTCCGTTACAATATTTGTTTTGTTATAATTGATTCTCTCCGAGTTTTGTCAATAAACTTGCCGGGATCGACCGGTTTTCGTGACTCCCCGCGACGCATTTTATCCAGAAGGGAATTCAGCACCGTCTTCGGACTGAACACGGATGCAACCACAGGCAACTGCAGTTTCCCGGCATCGCCCTCGGACTGATAAAGAATCTCATCGGCAAACCCCAGCGCCACGGCTATCTGCGCGGGCATATCGGTTTCGGCATCCATCATATTGGACAGTTTTTCCCGCGACACCCCGGTTTTGAGTTCATAGGCATTGATAATGCTTTCCTTCACGCTGTCAAGCAGTTGCTTCGCCCGGAGCATTTCTTCTCCGTCCCCGATGGCAATGGTAGCCGGATTGTGGATGAGAATATGTCCCACCGGCGAGATCAGCACCCGATTTCCGGCCATAGCCACAACCGAAGCGGCGCTGGCCGCAATCGCGTCTATCTTGACGGTCACCCTGCCGGGATATTCCTTGAGCATATTGTAAATCTGCGCCGCCGCGAAGACATCCCCGCCCGGCGAGTTGATCCAGACCGTAACATCCCCGGAACCAGAATGCAACTCAGCTTTAAACGCACCCGGCGTGACCTCATCGCCCCACCATGTTTCATCCGAGATAGCGCCTTCTAAGTACAGGGTACGCGACTCGCCCTCGTCCGGCATAAAGTTCCAGAATTTATTCATCACTGAACCCTCCCTTCTTTCCGTAGGCCGCACCCACGTCTTTGAGTTTGACCATGTTGCCGTTCACCATATAATTGAAACCGCCTTCATCCTCCGGGATTTCGTTCATATTTTCGAGTTTCCTCACATCATTCGGGCATAAAAAACCGTTTTGTATTCCCACGGAATAGCCCTTCATCCGGGTTTCGTAATCGCCGCGCAAAAGACCGTCCAAGTTGAATTTTATGAATACACGTGTTTTTTCGGAAGGCAGGATCAAGCTCTGCCACATGGTCTGTTCCCAGCGGTTAACCCACGGATTGATGCAGTATTTTACAAACTCCAGCGACTGCTGTTCGATGTTGTTAAAAGAGGATTTTTCCAAATCGCCAACCATGTGCGGCGGCACTCTGAATATCCGGGCGATTTCGTCTATTTGAAATTTACGGGTTTCCAAAAACTGCGCCTGTTCCGGCGGGATGGCAATCGGGTGATATTTGAGACCGTCCTCCAGCACCGCGACCTTGCCGGAATTGTGAGCGCCTTTGTGGATAACCTCCCACGCATCCCGCACCTTCTGCGGTTCCTTAATGGTGCCGGAATGCTCCAAAACGCCGCCCGGATTGGCTCCGTTGGCAAAAAAGGACGCGCCGTAGCTTTCGGTGGCGATGGCCATGCCCACGGCATTTTTCGCCAGTGCGATGGGGGAATATCCGATCAGACCGTCCGAGCTGAGACCGGTGATATGAAGCACATCTTCCCGCCGCAGTGTAACCGCGCCGCTTTTCTGCTGAGGGCGGGATTCATCCTTATCACGCCAATATGTATAATAAATCTCGCCCTGATCGTTCCGGCTGACGTCCATTTTGTCCGGCATAAGCGGATACAGGGCGAGTACCCTTGCGCCTCCGTCCCGAATGATCTGCGCATATGCGTTGCCGTACAGCAAAAGGTGCGACATAAGGGTTTCCCGGAACACAAAGCTGGTCATTTCGGGATTTGGGGCAAAGTGGAGCAGATTATATAAATGATGCTCCGGCATAACCTTGGTGCCGCCCTTGTCATAGCCGTACACATGAAGAGGCAGACCGGCGATTGTTTCCGAAATCACCCGGACGCAAGCATAAACCGCAGCCGTTTGCAGGGCGGTGCTTTCGCTCACAAAGGTTCCCGCCGTTGTGCCGCCCCAGAAGAAACTTCGGCTGCTGCTCAGGCTGTTGTCGGCTTGAGGCTTCTTTTTCCAAAACAATCCCATTCCCACACCTCCCGTCATGTACGGTAATATCCTGCCGGATCGTCCAAATCAATGACAAGCATACCGTTTTTATCGTAAACACTTTCGTGGCTTTCGTTTTTGATCGCCCGATCCAGCGCCATAATCGCGGCAACCGCGCCGTCTATCTTTTCCGTGGCGCGTTTTTTATCCGGCTTGATGTTCCCGGCCTCATCCTGCTGAACCACAATATTGTCAAAATTCCAGCGAAGAACCTTGTTGCCGCCGTGGGCGATGCGCCCGGACAGTACCAGCCGCATCAGCTCCTCCATCGGCGGTGACATGGATTTGTAACCCTGTCCGAAATCCGCGATGGTGAATCCGGTATCCCGCAGATTTTGCGTGAGCATGGTAGCTCCCCAGCGGTCGAAGGCGATTTCCTTGATGTCGTAAAGCTGACCAAATTCCTCAATTTTGCGCTGAATGAAATTATAATTGATCACTGCGCCGTCCGTGGCCTCAATCAGTCCGTGCGCCAGCCACTGGTCATACGGCACATGGTCTTTGAGGACGCGCCGCTGGAGCGCCTCCTCCGGAATCCAGAAAAACGGCAGTATCCGGTATTTATCCTCTTCATCGTCCGGCTCTTCGGGCGGGAACACCAGCACAAATGCGGTCAAATCCTGCGTCTTGGATAAATCCAGCCCGGCGTAGCATTTCTTGCCCTTGAGAAAGCCGGTATCCACCGGGAAGTCGCATTTGTCCCACAGTTCCATCGGCATCCAGCGGACGGACTGCTTCACCCACTGATTCAGATTTAGGCGGCGAAAGGTGTTCTCGTTGGCGGGATTCAGCTTGGCGTTCTCAAACTCGGCACGGAACGCGTCCGGGCTTACCGTAACGCCGTAGCTGGGATTTACCCGTTTCCACACTTCCATATCAGTCCAATCATCCTCATCGGAGGCCGAATAGATAACGGGATAAAAGGTCGGGTCGTATATTTTGCCGCGCAGAACATCCTCCGCTTTTTGATGCTGTTCCCAGCAGATGGAGTTGCGGTCAAATCCGGCTGTGGTGATGATAAAGGTCAGCGGCTGTTCTCTGGCCATGCCGGAGCCGGAGGTCATCACGTCAAAAAGGCGGCGGTCTTTCTGTGCATGGAGTTCGTCAAAGATAACGCCGTGGGCGTTGAGTCCGTCCTTGGTGTAGGCTTCGGCGCTGAGAACCTGATAAAAGCTGTTCAGCGGTGTGAAGGTCATGCGCTTCTGGCTGGGATGAATTTTGATGTACCGCTTCAGTTCCGGAAATTGCTCCACCATGTGAACCGCCACATCAAAAACAATGCTGGCCTGTTGGCGGTCGGTGGCACAGCCGTAAATTTCGCCGCCGTGTTCCAGATCCGTACATGTCAGCAGAAGTGCGATGGCCGCCGCCAGTTCCGATTTCCCGTTCTTCTTCGGGAGTTCTATGTATGCCCGGCGAAACTGCCGGCACTCGTCGTAGCGGCGCACGATGCCGAATAAGTCCCGGATAATTTGCTCCTGCCAGCCGATGAGTTCAAACGGCATTCCGTACCACTTGCCTTTGGTGTGCCGCAGATGGTTGACAAAAAATACGGCTGAATCGGCGAAGCGCTCTTTGTAGATACAGCCCGGAGCCTTGAAACGGCTGGGTTTGTAGTTTTTCAATCGGAATTGTCCATCCAAAACAAGGTCTCCTTTGCAATAATTATATGTATATGAAAAACGACACGTTTATATGAAATAAGACAAGCCGTGGCGTTTGGGTTTTCTAATTGAACGAGGAACAGCCCCCGATGGGGCGTCCCCGGCGGTATGCCGTTTTTGTCGGTGCAGGGTTTATTTTCGATTCATGCGCCAAGCCTCCACCTTTGTATATTCTTCATCCAGTATTCGGTTGAATTCCGCTGCCGTGACGGGAATCTCGGTGCCGTAAACGTATCGCTGAAACAGAACATCCTTAATGCCTTTTTTAGAAAGTCCGTCCTTCCCGCAGGATTGGATATCGCCTCTCAAAGTGTGGAGCCTCAGTTCCTTCATGTTCAAATCCATTTTTGCGCCCTCCGTTTGACTCGTTTTCCCTTTCGGTAGTCACATGATACCTCTGTTCGGGACACTAATCAACTGGAGCCTCGTGGACACTATTCGCCGGTATTATCGCTGTCCGGTCAGGATAAAATTGCTGTAATGCGGTGTGTGGCTGAAGATAAAATCGGCCAGTTCATCGTAGCCTTCGCGTATCGCTATCTGGAAAACCGCCTTGCTGTCAAACATATTTGTTTCTCCGGATTTGCGTATCGCCATAATCTGCTCGAACACCGTATCGTCAATATACGGAACCGCTTTGAATTCGTCAGTGCCGGGGATGATGCTGAGGCCGGAGCCGCAGTCCCAAGCGCACAGGATATGCCCGGCGTCATCCACGCCTTTGACCGTTGCCCGGCTTCCCGCCGGGATTTTGGTGTATGGCATTGCACGCACACGCTTCGATGCGGGTGCCGGGAGGATACTGCGCCCGGAGCCGCGCCGCTTCTTCTTTCGCGGGGAAGTTATTCATCGCCCGGCACCTCACCTTCCTCGCCCTGTGCCGGGGCGGTTGCCTCGGCTGGTACCTCCTCCGGGATATCCGCTTCTGTATCCTCAGGAATATCCTCGGGCAGAGTAAAATAGGTGTACGCGCCATTATCATAACGCCACGCCGCCCAGTCTTCCGGGGGAGCGCTTGCTTCGATCATGCTGTCCGTACTCCTGCGAAACCAAATGGCATCCTCGGATATCCGCAACGCGGAATACCCGCCCTCCCAACAAAGGGCTACATGCCATTCTTCTTCCCCGAGCATTTGAATTACCGCGTTTGCGCGGGATGTACCTTCTACTTCTACTTCT
>QMCD01001745.1_pt1 | contig 12821 bp, 11 predicted proteins | sample 1821841 | NCBI WGS metagenome assembly QMCD01 (sample SAMN01991225, study PRJNA193472) | Termite gut metagenome, whole genome shotgun sequencing project. | isolation source: worker | host: Macrotermes natalensis | reverse complement strand
GGCAGCGGACGCCTCGGGCGCAGTTTCGGCTGCCCGGCGCTGCCCCAGGCCGTCAACCGGGAAATAATCGACACGATCAAGGACGGCACGGTGATGTTCATCTACGCCAACGACCGCACCTACCTCGCACAGAGCGAACTTATTGCGCCCGACAATATTTTGTAATTACACATAAGATGCTATATTTGCATTCCGGATGCAGGCCGCAAAATGGCCGTGTCCGGAATGTGTTTCTTAACCCTTGCTTAATATGAAGAAATTTCTCCCACTTGTAATGTTGTTTATGGCCGCCGTGGGAAGCCTCCGCGCGCAGTCGCTCGACGAGATGCTATCGCAGAGGCCGGCCGTGGATTGTTCCGACATCGCGTTCAATAGCTCGCGCTATTATGTGAAGTACATGATGGAGGGCAACCTCGATTCCGTGCGGATCATCCTCGACTATTGGGAGGATAAGTGTGGCGTCCGCGAACCGATTTACCGGGCGCGCGTGCTCATGGAATTGCAGCAGGGTACGTTCGATGACATTTATTTCTCCGACTCGCCGTTCTGGTACATCATCAACTACGACAACCGGATGGCAATGATGCGCACGGGCAATTATTTCCACTATGACAATGACAAGGCGCTGTACGGCTACCTGCGCCCGGGCGACGAGTTCGACGAGTACACGATGTGGCTCGGCGGCGAGATGATGAAGAAATACGAACCGGGGTCGGCCGAATACCTGATCGCGGAGTTTTACAGCGAAGATGGCAACGCCGACGAACTGATGGACAAGTTGCAGACCGAGGAGTATTCCTCGACCGCGCTCGGCGGGGAGTACCGCAATCTGGTCGACGGGATACTCGGCGAGGGCGAGATGCATGCAGCCATCGTAACCGGAGCATGGGTGCCATCGGGCGACCTTGCGGAACTCGGTGTGCATCCCGAACTGGGATTTTCGTTTGGCTACAAGAAAAAGCGGATGAACTATGACCTGTTCTTGATAATGAAATTCGGCAAGCCTAAGAACCCCTATTTGGCCAAACGCAACGGGGAATGGGAGATGACCGATCACTTTTTCGGGGGTTACATAGGTTTCGAAGCGGGGTATGACGTGATCCAGAGACGCAGGCACGAGTTGCAACTCTCCGGTGGCGTGGCTTTCGACGGTTTCGACGTATTGGAAGAAAACAAGGATTACGACCTCAAGGGAGTGTCGGCCAATGCGCTGAACCTGAACGTCGGTGTAGGGTACCGGTTCTATACCGGCCCGAATTTTTATATCGGGTTGCGGGCGAGGTACAACTTTGTTGACTACTCGCGCAGCGGTAAGATCCGTCTGAGCGGGAATGTGATCACCGTCGGCGTGCAGATCGGATTTCTGGAGAACGCGATGAAGAAACACAATCTGGAAGCGCTGCGGTATAATTACCGGAAATAGGCTACGGGCCTCGCCGGATAGTTATAGAAGTAGCGAAGCGTTGAGCGAGAGGTCTCCTCCATCGCGTAAGATCTATCTCAATGCTTCGAGATGACAAAGACAATGATTTTTTGTCGGGCAGATTCCGGCATTGGCCGATTTTGCGCCCGCAGCGGCGGTTTTTTCCTTGCGGATAGAAAGTGGCGACAATATCTTTGTGGCAAATTAAACCAGTCGAAATATGGAAATCATAAGAGAACAACAAAATGGTAAAACCCCGCGCCGATGCAAATCGGGTTGCCGTTCGAAGGTAAATATCCTCATTGCGGGCCTGATCTTTATCGTCATCGGAGTGCTGCTCCTGCTACGTAACCTGGGCGCTATCGACCCGTGGTTCTACCACATGCTGATGTCGTGGCAAATGCTGCTGATCGTGTTGGGCGTGTGGTTGATGTTCGACCGCCACCTCACCAGCGGGATCATTCTGGCCGGAGTGGGCGTATTTTTCATAATCCCGATGCTTGCACCGGTCGGCTGTGGATGGACAGCGACTTTCTGGCCATTCATATTCATACTGATAGGCATCGTTGTGATCGTCCACCTGTTCCGTCCTCGCGGCCGTGTGACGAAGCGCGAGGAGCCGTGCCATACCACCGAGGAATCGACCGAGGGGTTCGTCGACGTGGATAATTCCTTTGGCGTGGTGCGCCACATCGTGCTCGATCCGGTTTTTGAAGGGGCCCGGATCCGAACGAGGTTCTGCGGAACGATACTCGACCTGAAACGCACGGCGCTGGCCGAGGGCGATACATATGTCGACGTGGACATGACCTTCAGCGGCCTCGAAATCCATGTTCCTGAGGGTTGGGCGGTGATAGTCGACCAAGTGGCGATGACGATGGCCGGTGTGGACGACAAGCGCTATTACCCGTCGGCAACGGACACTTCCCGCAGACTGATCATAAGGGGACGTATGACACTGAGCGGCATCGAGATAAAATCTTAATAAAGGGGCATGTTCGACTACTTTATCCCGGAGCACGTGCCGCGCCGGTGGATCGTCGGCATGTGGGCGGCGATCTCAGCCGCGACCCTGTGGGGGTTGGTGTGCCTGTACGGTGAGGCAGAAATCGCAGAAGCGTTGGGTGTGGCTGTGGCTTACGTCGCCGTACTGACGGCTGGGGCGATGGCATATGGAACGGTGAGCACATTTCTTTTCTCGTCCCGCTGGCGTGCGGCGTTGGTACTTTTGATCCTGATGCTTTGTCTTGGCGTGGCATGGGGAATATCCGCGCTGTCGGAGTGGTACGCTCCGGAGGAGTTCCCGCGGCTGATCCCTCTGCTGACGCTATGGGGCGGGGTTAGCTGGATAGGGCTTGGCTACCTGCTGCGACGTCCACAGCCGCGCGAACAAGTGGCGCCCGATCCCACCGACGACGCACCCGCCCTACCCGAGCGCCGGGAGACCATCGACCGGGTATCGGTCAAAAAGGGCCAGGATATCCACATCGTGCGGATCGACGAACTGCTCTACATGCAGGCCGAGGGCGATTACGTGATGCTCTACGCCGGAGATGGCCGGTTCCTGAAGGAGCAGACCATGCGTTGGTTCGAGGAGCACCTGCCCGACCATTTCGTGCGCATCCACCGCTCGTGTATAGTGAACATCGACGAGATCGCCCGCGTGGAACTCTTCGGCAAGGAGAACTACCACGTCCGCCTGAAGAACGGCACTGTCCTCAAGGCGAGCATAAGCGGGTATCGGTTACTGAAGATAAGGCTCGATCTTTAGAATTTTCCACTCTCGTTCTTAGTTGTATTTACGGCTGTACCGATGCAGATATTTCTTAACCCGTTGTGCATTTAAAATAAATCCATAAACACCTAAATAACTTAAGACCAAACATATTTCGTAAATTCCTCCGCTTCGCGTTCGGAATGACAATTTATATGGTATGTCATCCCGACAGAGCCGAAGGCGACGAGGGATCTACCTTATATAGATTTGAAAAACAATGCATTGTGGAAACATCTTTAAATGCACAACAGGTTTCTTAATAATTTACTATCTTCGTAGCCGTGAAAACAATTTTTTACATTTTTATGACTATTGCAACTATGTCGTCCACCGGATTCACCGCACAGGAAAAAGAACTTATAGGCAACGAACCCGCTTCGACGATGAGGCTGTGGACGGTAGACAATGAACAGGATGCAGCCCTGCTCCGCACCCCGTCGGCCGAACTGCCTGCCGAGGAGATCGGATCGGAAAGTTTCGGCGTTCTGGTCGAACGCATGCTGACGACGGTCACCGACTCTGCAAATCCCGGCGTGGGTATAGCTGCGCCTCAGGTTGGGATCCTCCGGCGCATCGTTCTCGTTCAGCGCTTCGACAGAGAGGGCGAGCCGTTCGAAGTTTACGTCAATCCATATATCATCGAATACAGCGCTGACAGTGTGGTGGGTTCCGAAGGGTGCCTTTCCATTCCCGGGCACAGCGGGAGCGTGATGCGTGCCGATGCGATACGCATATCGTACCTCGACCCTGAGACCAGCGACATGGTTGAAGAGACCGTCGAAGGGTTCACTGCCGTGATATTCCAGCACGAGATCGACCATCTCGACGGCAAACTTTTCACCGACCGCGAACAGGAGAACAAGGTGCAGATGATAACCTATACACCCACGGGCGTATGTACGAAAACGATCAATATCGTGGTCGAGAACGGCCTGGTGTCGGCAATACATGTCGATGGTGGATGCCGCGGCAACTCACAGGGGGTGGCAGTGCTGATCGAAGGCATGCCGGTCGACGAGGCGATCCGCCGGCTGGAGGGCATCAAATGCGGCAGCAAGGATACGTCGTGCCCCGACCAGATCGCAAAGGCACTCCGCACACTGTCGGTAGACTAAGAAATTCTGTGAATTAAGGGTTGAAAACGACCCGGAAGTTCGCCTGAAAATGAAGCGGGCCTTTGTATTTAAATCGTAAAGAAAAAGCCTCCGCGCACTATTCCCCTCCGATATTCTCGTAATAGATCCTGAGATATGTAGCCACGCGCAACTCGGGAAAGACCTCGGAGAGCAGGCGGTTGTATACCCCACCGCCCAGACTGCGCAGTTTCGCGTAAAGCGCTTCTTCCTCCTCTTCTGTCATATCGATACCGTTGCCTATCAGAGCGACCACTTCGTCTTTCCCGGCAAGTTCCGAACGTTCCACCTGATGGCGAAGTCCGGCCCAGTCGGCGCCGCCGTTATGGATGTCTATTTTTCCGGGATCAATGCCCGTTGCCTTTGCAAGGTAATCGCGAAGCGATTCAGCTCGTTTGTAAGCCAGATAGCGATTCAGCGCCGGTTCACCCTCCGGCGACGAATATCCGGCCACGATAATGTGGCTTATCCTCGAAGTCCCCGCCTCCTCGGCCTCGCGCAGCGTTGAAATGGCATCGGAAATATACTCCAGCGCACCTGAATTATCTCGATAAGACGGGTCTATCACGGTCGACCCCGGACGGAAATAGACCGTCAGAGAATTGCCGCGGCTTTCGCTCACGAAGTCGTCCGTATCGGTATCGCTCTGTTCCTCCAGTTCGCTCAGCGGGGCCACGAACGAGTATTTCTGCGAGAGCAGGTCACCCTGCGTTGGCGGTATGGTGCGGTAAACCGGAGGTATCGTTATCCGGCCCTCCACCACGAAGTTTTCAGCCAGCATTATATTGTCAGCAACCAACAGTTTACGTTTTTTATCGACCGAAACGTCGAGCCACAGGTCGCAGTCGACGCCCAGCGAATCGAGGGGCATGGTAGCGGTGAATGAGATCACGGCGCCATTGATCGTATAAACGCTCCTTTCCGGCACGTCCTGCACCGTCTTCCCTTTTAAGCGCCATGCCTTAGCACGATAGCCTTCCACGACGATCGCGGGAAGGTTCTTCACCTCGTCCCCCATCCGTATTCGGGGCATCAACCGCGCGGTCGATTTCTTATTTACCGCCCTCGGCCCAATCCTGATGTCGAACGCTATCTCCGCCGCCGAGCCGTTCTGCACTATGTGCAGGCTTCTGATCGTCGCCAGATCGTGGGTATGGTCATTCTGCGGGACGTTGCGGCCCGTCATGCGGTCGAGGTTCAGGCACACCGGCTCTGTATTGGAAACGTGCCGCACCTCCTTGAACGTGCTGTCCACCCCCGGCGACACCAACTCGCGCGTACCTGCGCGTGGTTTGCTGGCATTCGGGTTGACCGACCTGCGCAGGCGCGTCTGGGGTGTGTCATAAACCGGCTCCTGTTTCTCTTTCGTGATGAAGATATGCTCGCCGTCAAGCACGTACCTGTAATCGGTATCTTTGAAGATATAGTCGAGGATCTCGCCCAGAGTGAGCTGACCTCCCTGCGGCACATCGACGGGACCCACGCCCTCGAAGTCCTGCGACTTGTAGGCGAACCTCACGCTGCCCTGTGCCTCTATTTCTCTGAAAATTTCCTGATAGGTGGCCTTATTGTCGGGAAATTCGAGCCGCAGGCCCTGCGACGACGCCTGAAACGCCACACCTGTGCATAATACGACCATTAACACAATCTTCGAGACGATATGGTTTCCGATCGTTTTGCACATAGTGCGTTACTTTGGCATTATTGAAACGGTTTCACCGGACGCGGAATATGTAAACAGTCCACAATACCTCGACACCGTTCCAAGTACTGTTTCAAGCTTTTCGCCGCTGTCGAAACCTATATTATACCGGAGCGGGTCTGAGGCTAACTTCTCCTTGCCTTTCAGCGTGACCCCGTAATAATCTTCTATCCTGTCGAAGATCTCGCCGAGCGTCAGGTCACGGAATTCGATCGGCTCGGTCCACCATCCATCGTCTTCATACGGTTCCACGTCCGCCTGCCGGCTTTGGTAGTCGAACTCGTAGCGGTGGCCTTTCTCCATCGCGGTCTCGTGGTTGTCGGCGATGATCCTCACCGAGCCCTGGGTCAGCGCCACAGTCATGCTCTGCTCTCCATCCACGGCCCTCACGTTGAATTCCGTACCCGTAACCTCGATCGTCACATATTTCGTGCGCACGAAGAACGGCCTGTTCGGGTCTTTTTCGACCACGAAGTGGGCCTCGCCCTCTACATATACCTCTCGGTTGACCTTGAAGTCGTCCGAGTATACAATCCGCGTATTTTCGTTCACCGTCACCGCCGAGTTATCTTCAAGTTCCACTTTTTTCCGGTGGCCCGGTTCGGTGACCACGTGTGTTCCTTCGATTATCGTGTTTTCGGCCAGCGGCTCGACTTTCGGTTTCGAGGACCAAAGCAACGCCCCCGCTGCAATGAACGCGGGAAGGAGCACCGCTGCTACGCGCAGCATTACCCTCCGTCTCTTAGCCTTACCTGTGATCTGATTTTTTGCCGGAACAGCCACGTGGCCGCCCGATGCGAGTATGCGTTCCAACTCGCGGTAACGCTTGTGTGTCTCGCCTGTGGGTTCGCCCGAAACAACCATACCGCCGAACCGCCCCTCCAACTCCGCGTCCAACTGCGGATCGTCGAGGGCGCTGCACAACCATCCCTGGATGATAGCGGACATCCGTTCGTCCGTACTACCGTCCAGGTATTGTCCCAACAGTTCTATGTTTGCGGCCTTTTTCATGTTTATGGGCATCCCCTACCCTTTGCCTGCGCCGAGGCATCTGTGAGAAAAAAAATCCGGCGCCAGGTAGTCGCATTACTTCCGTCTGTGACGGTTAAAACATCGAAACGTTCATCCTTTTCCTACCTTAAAAGTTAGCGTTTGCGAGCCTGGACGCCGGTACGTCTTTTTGTCAGAGCACCGGCTGTTTCCGATCCCCTTCTATACTAACAGAGGCTTCGGAGGTAAAAAGGGTAAAAAAAAGTTTAAATATTTTTCAAATAACTGTTAATCAACGCTTTATTTTCCACTCCACCGTCAGTGTATGAACAGTAGCAGGAACATCGAAAGCACCTCGCGAAGTTCCCTGAGCGAAACTTTTATATGGTTCTTCACCGTGTTTATGTTCATATCGAGTTCCTCGGCGATCTCCTCGTATGATTTCTTCTGCTCGCGACTCAGGCGGAAGACCTCCCTCTGACGCTCGGGCATGTTGTTTATCACGTGTTCTATGAGCAGCGCCGTCTCTTTCGTTTGCAGTATCTCGTCGGCCGACAGGTCGTATACGTCGCCGCGGCGGCAAAACTCCTCATATTTGTCGCGAACCTTCTTTCGGTCGAAATGGTCCATTGCGTGGAACTTGGCGAGTTGGTAAAGGTAACGGCGTATGCCTTTCTCCGGGTCGAGCACCTCGCGTTTCTCCCATAGTGTGATAAAGATGTTCTGCGCGATCTCCTCCGCCTCCTCACGGTCGCGTAGAAGCGCGGCAAGGAAACCTATCAGGTTGTCGGAAAAGTGGAGATATACATATTTGAACGCCTCTTGGTCGCCCGCCTTGATCGCGGCCACCACCGAAGGAGAAATATCGGACAGGCCGGAGGATAGGTTATTCCCCCGTACGGCATCCGGTTTCCCGGAAATGCTTCGTTTGTCCTTATTCACACCGTTCATTAAGTCAAGGATTTGGGCCCCGCTCGATCCTCACCTGGCCCGGTCGGTAAAATTGCCGCCGTTGCGATCCGTCCCGCCTGCCGACAGTCGGCGCTTTGACGCGCAAGGGTTAGTTTTCACCGTACAAACATAGTAAAAAATTATCATTTAACGCACATTTTACCGCGCCAATATAATTTTGTATATTCTAAAACCGTCCGGCGCATTAACACCAGACAATAAGATATTGCCGCCGTAACAATGATTCGCGCTTATCAGAATTATTGGAAATTTCCAAACAACCTCTAAATTTCCGACGTAAATTTAAACCGTATATCGGGGAATTTCTCCTGCGCCATCGCAAGCGCATAGCCCGTGTCGGCGAGGTAGACGTCATTGCCATGCTTGTCGACGGCCATGTTTGTGTGCTTGCGCTTCATAAAGTCTTCCAACTGCTCGCGGTTGTCGCTCTCGATCCAGCACGCCTTGTATATATTGATCGGCTCATAGCGGCACAGCGCGCCGTACTCATGCTCCAACCTGTACTGTATCACCTCGAATTGCAGCGCGCCCACCGTGCCGATTATCCGCCGTCCGTTGAGCCTGCTCGTGAACAACTGAGCCACGCCCTCATCCATAAGCTGGTCGACGCCCTTACCCAACTGTTTGAACTTCAATGGGTCGGCATTCTCGATATAGCGGAACAACTCGGGCGAGAACGACGGGATTCCGGTGAATTTCAATTTTTCACCCTCGGTAAATGTATCCCCTATCTTGAAGTTGCCCGTGTCGTGCAGGCCCACGATATCGCCCGGGAACGCCTCGTCGACGATCGACTTCTTCTCGGCCATGAACGCCGTGGGCGACGAGAATTTCATCTGCTTGCCGCTGCGCACGTGCAGGAAGTTTTTGTTGCGCTCGAACGTCCCCGAACATATCTTCAGGAATGCGATACGGTCGCGGTGGTTCGGGTCCATGTTGGCGTGTATTTTGAAGATAAAGCCCGTCATCTTCTCCTCGCCGGGGTTGACCGTGCGCGTTTCGGTCGGTGCGGGACGCGGCGACGGGGCGATCTGCACGAAGCAGTCCAGAAGCTCGCGCACACCGAAGTTATTCACCGCGCTGCCGAAGAAAACAGGCGCCAACTCGCCACGCAGGTACGCCTCGCGGTCGAAAGGTTCATAAACGCCCTCGACAAGCTCCAGATCCTCGCGCAGTTGCCCGGCCTGCGGCTTGCCGATAAGTTCGTCCAACCGAGGGTCGTCCACCGTCAGGTCCACCGTTTCGGCGTCGGCCGTCTGCTTGCGGTCGGAGAGGAACAGCGACAGCCTTCCTTCATATAGATTATAAACCCCTTGGAACGAGGGGCCGCTGCCAATCGGGAACGCCAGCGGGCGCACCCCTATCTTCAACTCCTTCTCCACTTCGTCCATAAGGTCGAACGGGTCGCGCGCCGGACGGTCCATCTTATTGAAAAAGACCATCACTGGCGTGTTCCTCATCCGGCACACCTCCATAAGTTTGCGCGTCTGGCTCTCCACGCCCTTCGCGCTGTCGATCACGATGATCACGCTGTCCACGGCCGTGAGCGTGCGGTAGGTGTCTTCGGCGAAGTCCTCATGGCCCGGCGTGTCGAGGATATTTATCTTCGCCCCGCGGTACTCGAACCCCATTACCGAGGTCGCCACCGAGATACCCCTCTGGCGCTCGATTTCCATAAAGTCCGAAGTTGCGCCCTTCTTTATCTTGTTGCTCTTCACCGCCCCGGCAACGTGTATCGCGCCGCCGAAAAGCAGCAGTTTCTCCGTGAGCGTCGTCTTACCTGCATCGGGATGTGCGATCACCGCGAACGTCCTGCGGCGGTCTATCTCTTTCTCTAATGTCATTTGTCAGTATCTTAGAACAGGCCGTTTACCTGCCGGACAAAGGTAATATTTTCGCACGACAGACGCAAATCGCTTCCGTACATGTGCCTCAACGGTCGGCATATCAGAATTTCATCGTATATTTGTCCGATACTTGGGACTTTAATCCGACATTGTTATGAAAAGAATCCTTGCTTTCACGTTTGCTTTATGCTCAGTCGTTTCGGCATCGGCACGGCCGTGTGCACATAATATCGGAATACCCGCCGCCGACACGACGTCGGTCGCGAATACGGGCGAGCCGGAAGGTTTCGTGGAGGAGGACGTTTTATGGATAGCCGAACAGATGCCGCTGTTCGATGGCGGAGGCGCGCATAATTTCCTCAAATGGGTCGTCTCGCAACTCGCCTATCCCGAGGAACTGATCGCCGAGCGCGTAGAGGGACTGGTCTCCGTCTCGTTCGTGGTCGACAGGGAAGGCACGGTCTGCGGCATCAAAGAGCTCACGTCGCCCGACCCGAGGCTGACCGCGCTGGTGGTCGAGACCATGAAGCGGTCGCCGCGTTGGGAGCCCGGCCGCAATGCCGGTGAACCGGTGGCCGTCCGCCTGACCCTGCCTGTGAAGTTTACATTGCCCGAAACCCCGGCGGAGGACGAAGTGCCCAAGATTGTCGAGGAGATGCCGACGTTCAAGGGAGGCGATCTCAGGACATTTTCACAGTGGGTGAACAGCCGGATAACATATCCGCGTGTCGCCGTCAGACAGAAGATTGAAGGTACGGTCGTAATAAGTTTCATCGTCGAGAAAGACGGATCGGTCGGCGATGTGCGAGTCGTGCGGCCATCCCATCATTCATTGAATGACGAAGCATTGAGGGTCGTGCGAAGCTCCCCGAAGTGGAGGCCCGGAACGCAGAACGGCAAACCTGCGAGGGTGGTATTCCAGGTTCCGATCAACTTCAGGATCCCTTAAAATAGAGTAACGAGGTTGTTTGAAAACTTGCACCGCTAACGATTTACGACCGATGAAAATAAAGACGACAGGAGGCTTTCTCGCCATTGGAATAACGATTGTGTCGGTTCTCGCCTTATGCCTGCCCGCTCCGGCGGCGGGACGGGCGGATACGCCGAACACCGGAATACCCGCCGCCGACACGGTTACCGTGGAGAACGATTATCCGATTATTGCAGAACAAATGCCATCGTTCGATGGTGGCGACATCAATACATTCCATAAATGGGTCGTTCCAAGGGTTAAATATCCCATCACAAAGTTGATGAAAGGCGTATCAGGCAGAGTTGTCGTCACATTCGTCGTGGACGAGAATGGTTCTGTCGTGGATGTGAAAGCGCTTTCATCGCCAGACCGGAAATTGGCTAAGGCTGTGATAAAGGCGGTTAAGAAATCGCCTCGATGGGAGCCTGGGCGTAATGCGGGGAAACCTGTGGCGGTACTTCAAACCCTGCCTGTGATATTTGGCATGCCAATGGGCGACGATGATGAGGCATTGGCGGATAATGAGAAGATGCCAAGATTCATGGGTGGTGGTATAGATTATTTTGCACGATGGATATCTATGCATATAAAGTATCCTTTTGCCGCCTATGCGGACGAAATTGAAGGCACGGTGGTGGTATCGTTCGTAATAGACAAAGACGGATCTGTCGTGAATGTACAAATACGAGAATCACCACATGAGTCATTGAGCAAGGAAGCTATCAGGGTCGTGAAGAGTTCTCCGAAATGGACACCAGGACAGAGGGACGGTAAACCAGTTAAAGTAATATTAAATCTTCCTGTTAACTTCAGTATTCCGGAAGATCATCGGCCGAGTAATCAGCCTCCAACCAGAGTTTACCTATAACAGGTGACAAGTTCCCTTTTTTATTGCCGGATTTAGTACATTTGCACCGCTAACGATTCCAGACCGATGAAAATAAAGACGATAGGCGGCTTTCTCGCCATACTTTGCATAATGATGACTCTGTCGTGCGCGTGCCGCAACAGGTTGAAGGTGAACCGGGCGGGCGCGGCGCAGACGACAGCCGTTAAGACATACGGTTACCGCGTGAAGAACGTCTACCCCCACGACCACACGGCATTCACCCAGGGCCTGTTCTGGTACGACGGCCACCTGTGGGAGAGCACCGGGCTCGAAGGGCGGTCGAAGATGAGGAAGGTGCGGCTCGAAACGGGCGAGGAGCTTATGTCTACCGACCTCGACGAACAATATTTCGGAGAGGGGGCGGCCTACCTCGACGGCAAGATCTACCAGCTCACGTGGGAGAGCGGCGAGGCATTCGTCTATGATCCCGCCACGCTCAGGCGCACGGGGCAGTTCCGCTATCCCGGTCAGGGCTGGGGGCTTGCGACAGACGGCTCGATGCTTTATATGAGCGACGGCTCGTCGAGGATCACGCTGGTCGACCCGGCTGATTTTTCGCGTAAACGGTCGGTAACGGTACGCATGGGGCGGGCTACCAAGCGAGAGATCAACGAGATGGAGTGGATCGGCGGCAAGCTGTGGGCGAATGTCTACCTGACCGACCAGATCGTGATAATCGACCCGGCGACGGGTAATGTCGAGGGGGTGATAGACCTCGCGGGACTGCTCCCCGCCGGAGACCGGACGGCAGACACCGACGTGCTCAACGGCATAGCCCACGACCCGGCGACGGGACGCACATTCGTGACCGGAAAGAACTGGCCGAAACTGTTTGAGATAGAGATATTCGAAAAATGATCAAAAAAAATATCGAGAAGATACTACGCGAGCGCATTTTGGTGCTCGACGGCGGGTTGGGAACGATGGTACAGGGCGAGCGTCTGACAGAGGCGGATTTCCGGGGTGGGCAGTTCGCCGATTGGCCTGTGCCGCTCGCGGGGTGCAACGACGTCCTGGCGTTGACGCGCCCCGATGTGATAGGGCGGATACATGATGCTTACTTGCGCGCGGGCGCAGACATTATATCGACCGACAGTTTCAACGCGACGGCGGTT